>JACLAC010019636.1_pt1 | contig 98588 bp, 78 predicted proteins | sample 8027881 | NCBI WGS metagenome assembly JACLAC01 (sample SAMN15725517, study PRJNA655200) | protist metagenome | isolation source: fluorescence activated cell sorting (FACS) single amplified genomes of... | place: Spain: Blaines Bay Microbial Observatory, Mediterranean Sea | collected 2016-01-19
AATTCTGGGTGGTCTTATTATGGCGGTTGGGATTTAGGATGGTCTTGGGGATGGGGTTTTTCTGGAAACTACGGGCATTGTGGAACTGGCTATTATGGGTATAACGGTTATTATGGATCTTCATATTGGGGTGGTTATGGTAATGGTTGTGGTGGTATCTTTGCTTCTAATAATTACTACAATAGTTATGATCGTAACAGCCATTATTATGGTAAAAGAGGTTCTAGGTCAAGTGTTTCAGGGTATGGAAGAAGAAGTTCAGGGTCGAATGGGTTAAAAGCTTCTTCGAATAAAACAAATGCTTCTAGAACATTTGGGCAGCGTTATGAAACTGCTGTTAAAAATTCACCGAAGTCTCCTGTAAGAAGTACTTCTGGTTCAACTTATAGTAATACGCGAACTAATCCATCTAGGAATGGGTATAGCTCTCCTAAATCGAATCCAACAAGAACTACTAGTGGGTATTCAAACCCTAAGTCAAATCCTGTTAGAACGAATAATGGATATTCGAACCCGAGATCAAATCCGACAAAAAGTAATAATGGTTACAATAATCCGAGGTCTACTAAACCAAGTTCTGGGTATAATCGACCATCGAATAAACCAAAAAGTACTTATAGTAATCCGAGAAGTAATTATAATAAACCAAGTTACAACAAGCCTAAGAATGGTTATTCTAGCCCAAGGTCCAATTATAATAAGTCTTCTGGTAATAAATCAAGAAATACTTATTCAGCTCCAAAAAGAAGTGCGAAGCCGAGTTATTCTAAGCCTTCTGGAAGCTATAATAAGAGTAGGGGATCTGCAAGATCTTCGGGAAGTAGAAGTTCTGGTGGTAGGTCAAGATCGACAGGGCAAAGAAGAAAGTAATTAATTGTTGAATTAAATTATTTGAAAATGAGAAAAACCATAATATTATCATTGCTTTTTGTTGTGCTTGGGACGGGTGTGCTATTTGCTCAGAATGAGTTCGATGTTCTGAGATTTTCAGAGCAAGATCATTACGGTGATGCCAGATTTAATGCAATGGGAGGTTCTTTTGGAGCTTTAGGTGCAAACATGTCTGCACTCAGTATTAATCCTGCAGGGATCGGTGTGTATAAGAGCTCTGATTTTTCCTTTACTCCGGGTTTTCATTACAATTATTCAGAAAGTAATGCTGATGGACAACATGCAACGGATGGAAAATTAAACTTCCATTTTGCCAATGTTGGATTGGTAGGAAATTTTAAGGCTTCAGGAAAATGGGAGTCAGTATCATTTGGTATTGGTTATAATAGAACTTCTAATTACAATAGTAGTGTCTCTGTTAAAAGTGTAACTGATAATTCTGCACTTGGTACTTATACGGCAGAACTAAATTCGAATGGGGGGATTTTTGAAGATGATATTTATAATGTTTATCCATTCTCTTCTAGCTTAGCTTATCAATCTTATCTTGTAAATCCCTTAGTTGGAGACTCTTTGCAGTACAATCATGTGTTTTCTGAATCAACAAACATTACTCAAACTACGAATTACCAAACTCGAGGAGGCTCTGGGGAAATGTATTTTGCTTTAGGGGGGAATTATTCGGATAAACTATATGTAGGTGGACTTATTGGCGTTCCAACCGTTCGTTATATTTATGATAGAACTTATACGGAAACGTCTGATCCTTCTGATACTTTAACGGAGTTTAGTTCTTATACTGTGCATGATTATGTGAAAACTACTGGTTCTGGTTTGAACTTGAAATTAGGAATGATTTATAAGGCTGCCAATTGGCTAAGATTGGGGACTGCTTTTCATACTCCTTCTATCTTGTCTTTAACTGATCAGTATCATACTGATATTAGCGCAGAAAAAAAAGATGGGAACGTTTTTGTTGATGAAACTCCTTCAGGTTCATTTGATTATATAGTAACAACCCCTTATCGATTTGTGACAAGTGCTAGTGTTGTTCTTGGTAGGAAAGGAGTGATAAATATCGATTATGAAATGGTGGATTATGCTTCAGCTAGGATTACTGAAGATGCAGAATTCTCTACTGGTGTGGATTTTACCACTGAAAATGACAATATTAGATCAAATTTTAATATGACTCAAAACTTGAGAGTCGGGTCTGAGGTTCGATTTGATCCGTTTAGAGTTCGTTTGGGTTATCGGTTGCAAGGAGACCCTTTGACTGGTGAATTGAATATGGATAATGGTACTTCTATTTATTCTGGAGGTCTTGGAATTAAAGGTGATGGATATTATCTTGATATGGCTTATCAGTTAAAATCTTCAAATACCGATGTCGTTGTAAATGGAGATGAAAATGAATTTGCTACAACAAGCTTAAAAGATCATTATGTAACTTTTACCCTTGGGTTTAGGTTTTGAAAATAGCTCCAAAGATAGCTAGTGCTATTACTGCAAAGAAAAAGATGATCAAGGCCCAACGAAAATAATTGTTGGGAATGATCTTGTTTCGGTACTTTGCGCTCACTAAGTAGTTTGCATTCATGGCTTTTTTGGAGTCCCCTTTTTTTACTCCAAATAGGTAGATTGTATTTGCAGAATCGTCAACTCCAGCTTCAAAATAGACATTCTCTTGTGTTAGCAGTTCTTCAAAATAGTCGGCTCGTTCTTTTTCGAAAAAACGATATACGGTGTATCCAATTCGTGTTGGATGATCGGAATAATTAGTAATGTTCAACATTATTTAATTCGAAGTTTTCTTCCAGGGTAAAGTACTTTGTTCCTTCTAATTCCATTTATTTCACAAAGTTCAGTAACGGTTAGACCGTATCGATTTGCAATCTTAAACATAAAGTCTCCTTTTTTAATGGTATGAAATTCAATCCCTAATGGAAGAACCGAATAGTTCCATTTGCGCTTAGTTAAAAGCAAAGAGTCGCTGATTAGTTCGTTTTTTTTGAATGAAATTAAGTGTTTAGGATTGAGTGGCTTTCCCTTGTATCGTACTTCGAAGTGCAGGTGGCTTCCTGAGGACGTTCCTGAGCTTCCGCCAAGACCTATAACTTGTCCTGCTTCTACAAGATCTCCTGCCTTTACTTTTAGCCGGTGAAGGTGGGCGTACAATGTTTCAAGACCATTATAGTGGCGAATTACGACAACTCTCCCGTATCCTGGGTGGTAAAGAGATATTCTTACCATTCCATCAAAAGAAGCAACTACTGGGTCCCAAACTTCTAAATCCAAATCTATTCCATTGTGATTTCTTTCATTTCTCCATCCAAAATTAGAAGTAACTACGGGGTCTTGAAGAGGGGCCACAAAGTTGCAATTGTTTTTGTTGTCAGTTAATGTTAGCAAAACAGAAGTATCCATTTTGCAAATGGATTCATTGTATGGTGATACATTGCGTGTATCCCATTTTCCATATGTCGAATTAGATGGGATTGCAGAATTCTCATAATAATTTGTTAACGAATTATAGAAGTCGTGTTCCAGTAACCTGTTTTCAGCATATTCGTTGATCTCTTTGATCAGTTCAAAAGGGATTTCATCTAAATCTAATAATGAGTCAATCATGGTGACAATGTCATTTCCTGATAAATCAGAAATTGATTCATAAAGAGGGTTTGATGGTGCAATAACGAGTGCACTTACAGTGTCTTTGTTTGTTCTTTCTTTCTTCTCTGAATATCGGCCAAAAACAATTGACGAAAATCCTAGAAAGAAAAGCAAGAAAATTGATATTTCAGTTTTTATTTGTCTCATGACCACGTTAAAACGGTCGCCCAATATAGGAAAAAATAGATAAATCCCATTTTATAGGGCTTTTCAAGAGAATTTTAGAAGCTTTGGTTGGTTTTGATGATAATATTTTTACTTTTATAAAAGAATAATTGATGTATTAGAATGAATTTAGTTAAAAGGTTTTCTTTAGTGTTTTTGCTGTTTGTGCTAATTTTAACAGCAATATCATTGTTTCTTCCTTCCTCTTTTTCTATAGAACGAAGTGAGGTTATTGATGCGGACCGAGAGCAAGTATTTAAGCAGGTAAATGATTTGAAAAATTGGAAAAACTGGTCTCCATGGGCAGTAATTGATCCTTCAATTTATGAAGTGAATGAGAATTTTTCCGACCCTTCTTTTGGAAGTGGAGCAAGATTTACTTGGGTAAGTGAATCGGAAGATGTTGGGTCGGGTTCCATGTTGATAATAGAATCCGTAAAGAATGAGAGCATAAATACCGATGGAGATTTCGGAATGGGTGATGTTGAAGGGGGTTGGACTTTTAAAGAGGTTGAGGCTGGTGTTGAGGTGAGTTGGAGGATGACTATTGATTTTGGCTTTAATCCATTTACAAAATTTATTGGTTTATTTTTAGAAGAGCAAATGGCACCTGATTTTGAATTAGGTTTGAAACGGTTGAAATTATTTTCTGAAGAATTACCAAAAATTCATAAGGTAGAGGTTGCGACTAAAATGTTGAATGAAGATCTATGGTTTCTATCTATTAGAGATACTGTCCATCAACGAGAAATGAATAATATTCATGGTAGAAGTTACACTGAAATTAGCCAATATATGAATGAGTTTGACTTGGCTACCGATTTGCCTTTAATGGTTGTTTATCATTTGTGGTCTGAGGATAAGATTGATATAGAGGTAGGTTTGCCTGTTGTGGATTCTTCTATTGTAGGAAATGGAAGAATTAAAATGAATAGGATAAGAGCAACCAATGTTGTTTATGCTACACATTATGGTCCTTATGAAAGGTTGCCAGAGACTTATTTTGGAATCAATGAATACATGAGAAAAAATGAGGTTATTGTTACTGGTCCGCCATGGGAGTCTTATGTAACGGATCCAGCTTCAGAACCAAGTCCTGAAAATTGGGAGACGGTGATTTATTTCCCAATTGAATAACCGAACATTTAGTTTATATTTGTTAAAAATCAGATTATGAAGAAATTAGCCTCAGTATTATTTTTTGTTTGCTTTGCTTCTAGTTTATCCGCTCAAGAAGGGGTAAGTCTATCAAATAAATTAAAAGGGCTGACTAAAAAAGGAGATTATGTGATTTTGGAACTTCGACTGAACAAAGAGGATGAGTTCAGAACGATGGAAGGAGGGAAGTCTAGTTTGGCTAGAATGGCAGTCTATTCGGGCAATAATCAAGGTGCAGAAATGATTTCAAAAGGATTTGAGGGAATGAATGATGTGGTAGTCGTTTTGAATGAACTCAAACAAAATGGATGGAGATTGGAAGATACTTATTTGATAAAAGGGGAATCATTGCTAATTACGCATTATATCCTAGAACGAAGAAAGTAGTCTAGTAGTCTTTTCACTATCAGTAGGATAACAATAGTCCGAATTTTGTTCTCTTGACTGATGGCTTCGGAATTTGTATTTTTCAGAATTAGATTTATTTAATTAGAGTTATTATGCGCTTATCTCAGTTTTTAGTCCTCATATTTACCTTACTCTTCTCGGTTGAGATCTTTTCTCAGGTTGTTATTAACGAGTATTCTTGTGCAAATACGAACACAGTTACAGATTCTTACGGCGAAAACGAAGATTGGATTGAGTTATACAACACGGGAGCTGCTTCAGTAGATTTAAATGGCTATCATTTAAGTGATAAGTTTGGAAATATTACAAAATTTCAAATTCCAGGAAGTATTTCAATTCCTGCCAATGGTTATTTGATGATTTTTTGTAGTGGTCGGGAAAATATTAATGCAGGACAAATCAACACTAATTTCAAATTGACTCAAACAAAAAATGAGAAGATCATATTAACTAATGGAGGAAATGTAGTGGATAGTTTGACTATCGTGAGAACTCAAAATAATCACTCTAGAGGAAGAGTTTCTGATGGCGCAGCGACATGGAGTTTGTTCTCTTCACCTACACCAGACGCTACAAACGTGGGAGGTGTTTCCGAATATGCAACGACTCCTTTGTTTAGTGTTGGGGCTGGGTTTTATAATGCTACTCAATCTGTAGCAATTACTTCGCCTGATGCCAATATAACGATAAGATATACAACTGATGGTTCTATACCTACTGCGGCATCAGCGGCCTATACTGGGCCAATTAATGTTGCAACAACTACTGTTGTAAGGTCGAGATGTTTTAGTTCATCTGCAGGTATTCCTGCAAGTTTTGTTGAAACAAATACTTATTTTATTAATTCTAGCCATACGGTGCCGGTAATTTCTGTTTGTGGTGATGATATGATGGGGTTGATTGAAGATACACACCCTAATGCGTTTACTGATGATTTTCCTGGTTCCTTAGAGTTCTTTGATAGAGCAGGAGTAATGCAATCGGAAGTGACAGGTGATTTTAATAAACATGGAAATGATTCATGGAATTATGATCAGCGAGGAATTGATTTTATTGCTAGAGATCAATATGGTTATAATCACTCAATTGAACATCAAATATTTGCTCATAAATCGAGAGATGAGTTTCAGAGGTTAATTTTAAAGGCTGGAGCAAGCGATAATTACCCTTTCGAGAATGGCGGGATGCATATGAGAGATGCTTATATTCAAACCCTTTCACAAACTGGAGATTTGCACTTGGATGAAAGAACTTATGATGCCGCAATCTTATACGTTAATGGCGAGTATTGGGGTGTTTATGAGTCTCGAGAAAAGGTGGATGACCCTGATTTTTTAGATTATTATTATCAACAAGATGAAAAATGGAAAGACAGTGATGATTATATCCAGTATCTAGCAAGGTGGGGTGGTTTATCAATTGAATATGGAGGAGCTAATGCTGCAAATGATTGGACTACCTTGTTGAATTTTATAACTACCAATAATATGGCGACACCTGCAAATTTCACTTACGTTACTAGTCAGTATAAGTGGAAAAGCTTGATAGACTATTTTGTTTTGAATTCCTATACCGTAAATCAAGATATGTTAAATTGGAATACGTCGTGGTGGAGAGGGTTGGATACCAATGGTTCTAAATTGAAGTGGAGATACTCTTTGTGGGATATGGATGCAACATTTGGTCACTACATTAACTTTACTGGAATTCCTGATTCAAGTCCTAATGCTGATCCTTGTAACATTGATAATTTACCTGATCCAGGAGGTGATGGACATACCGTAATTCTTAATGCGTTAATGGATAATCCAGTATTCGAACAATACTATATATCTAGATACATTGATTTATCTAATACTACCTTTAAATGCGATAATATGATTGCTGTTTTGGATAGTTTAATAAATATTATTACTCCTGAAATGCCTGGTCAAATTGCTAAATGGGGAGGGTCAATGGCCGGTTGGCAGCAGAATGTTCAAGATGTACGAGATTACATTAATGATCGATGTGCTGCTATGAATCAAGGTCTGATTGATTGTTATAGCGTAACAGGGCCATTTCCTATGGCTTATAATGTTTTTCCGGCAGGAGCAGGTGATGTTAAAGTTAATTCTATAACTCCAGCTAATTATTCTTATTCAGGAGATTATTTTGGTAACATAGATATCTTACTTGAAGCTTCTGAGAATCCGGGTTATATTTTTGATCATTGGGAAATATTCAATCATACTTTGGATTCGGCAATTACTAATCCTAATAATTCCTTGCAAATTACTCAAGGGGATAGTGTTGTTGCGCATTTTATTTTAATTGGAGATACCGTAGGGTTAACTTTTGATGTTGATCCTGTTGGTGGTGGAGATATTTCTATCAATGGATTTACACCTGCAGCATATAGTTACTCTAGCTTTTATCCTGAAACGAGCGTCGTAAGTTTAGCAGCAACTCCTGCTCCTGGTTATCTATTTGTGAATTGGACTTCAAACACAACTCCTTTTACGGCAGTGTCTACTGATCCAAATGTGACGATTACAGTGAATCAACTTGATACGATTATTGCTCATTTTGAAGTGATAGATACTTTTGATGTGGTCTTTAATGTGAACCCTGTTGGTGGAGGTGATATCTCTATTGATGGATTTACTCCTGCCGCTTATAGCTATACAGAGAGCTATGAAGAAAATACAACATTAAATTTAGTGGCTACACCCACTTTGGGTGCTACATTTATAAATTGGACTTCCACAAACGGAACAACGTTTATCGCATCACCAACAAATCCGGCAGTTTCTATTGTTGTTGGACAAGATGATAGTATTGTTGCCCATTTTGATGTTGTCGATACCTTAGATGTTGTGTTTAATGTTAGTCCAGCGGGATCTGGAGACATTTCAATAGATGGATTTACTCCAGCAGCCTATAGCCATTCTGATACTTATATAGAAAATACAACTGTAAATTTAGTGGCCACGCCAATAGTGGGGGCAACATTTATTAATTGGTCATCTGCTAATGGAACAACATTTATCGCGTCTCCAACTGATCCTGCCGTGTCAATTAATGTTACTCAAGATGATAGTATTGTTGCTCATTTTGATGTCATTGATACCTTGGCGGTTACGTTTAATGTCGATATTCCTGGAAGTGGAAATATTTCAATTAACGGAGTTACTCCTGCAAGTTATACCTATACAGAAGAGTTTGTTGAGAATACTGTAGTTACACTTTCTGCCAGTGCTAATCCGGGATATATTTTTGTTAACTGGACAACCGCAAATGGAAGCGTATTTGTTCCTTCTCTTGGAAGCCCTTTTGTGAATGTTACAGTTTCTCAGGTGGATAGTTTAGTCGCCAATTTTATACTAATAGAGTATTTTGATATTGAATTTAAGGTTAGTCCTGTGTCGATGGGAGAGGTTGAAATTTATACGAATACGCTTTTTAGTGATATGACAACGACAAGTGTTGTAAAGACATATATAGGGGGGACATCTGTTGATCTAACGGAAACACCAATTAGTAATTTCTTGTTCGATCATTGGAGTTCAAATCTACATGTTCTAAGCCCTTCTACAGGGAACTCAAATGTAAGTTTTGTGGTTTCAGGTCATGATGTTATTACAGCTAATTATATTGCAGAGGTAATACCACCACCAAAAACAGCGCAACTTCCTGATGCTTTTTCTCCAAATGGAGATGGAAGTAATGATGTACTATTTGTTTATGGAGGTCAAATTGAAAAAATTGAGCTAAGTGTTTACGATCGTTGGGGAGAAAAAGTCTTTACTTCCTCTTCTGTGTCAGATGGATGGGATGGAAACTTTAAAGGCAAGAAAGCTACTTCTGGTGTTTACATGTATGTGTTAAAGACCTTCTTTGAAGATGGAGATGTGGTTGATTCATCAGGTAATATAACTTTAGTAAGATAATGAGAAAAGTCTGGGTAATATTAGTTGTAGTGATGATTTCAAATCTTGAAACCCTAAGGGCTCAAGATGTACATTTTTCACAATTTACTCAAACTCCATTGTTAATTAATCCTGGTGCTACTGGTGTTTTTAATGGAGGGTTTAGAGGGGTGATAAATTATAGAAATCAGTGGAGTGCATTCGGTAGTGGTTATAAAACTTATGCAGCTTCGTTTGATGCTCCGATCACAAAAAAGAATAGTAAAGGAAGCTATTTAGGGTTAGGAGGTAATTTTTATAAGGATGCGGCTGGAACGTCAAATTTCGGAAATCTAAATATTGGAATTTCTTCTGCTGCAGTGTTAGCAGTTGCAAGCAATCAAACAGTTTCTCTTGGGCTTCAGGCTGCTTACGGACAGTATTCTGCGAATTTGTCTGGCCTGTCTTGGGGAAATCAATTTAGTGGTGAAGGATTCGATACTCAGGTAAATTCAAATGAGAATTTTGCCTTAAGATCTTCTAAGTATTTTGACCTTAGTTCAGGAATATATTATGAATTTAAAAATACAAGTGCTTCCTTTTTAGGAAGCGATATGACGAATTTTAATGTTGGAATAGCGGGTTATCATTTAAATCAGCCAAAACAAAGTTTCCTGAGTGATACAGAAGATGTTTTGCCAATGAAAATTGTCGCTCAAGTTGCCGGAACCTTTGATGTGGCAGAGTCAAAATTAGCACTTGTTCCTTCTCTATTTTATGCCAAACAAAGATCTTTTAATGAAACAACAGCTGGAATGCTGGTAAAAATAAAAATGGGAAAAGCTGCAACGAAATACTCTGGTTTTTTTAAGCAAGGAGCCGTTTATTTTGGAGGGCATTATCGATTTAATGATGCGATAATCCCTCAAGTTCGTTTGGAATTTTCTGATTATATGATTGGAGTTTCTTATGATTATAATACTTCTACATTATCTAGCGTAACAGGTGGTAATGGAGGGTTAGAAATCTCCATAAAATATGTAAACCGACCAAAGGCCTTACATAGGTCATCCTTTAAATAATAAAGGAAAATCAATAGTAGTAGAGTATTGGACTTTACATTCTGATGAGAAAATCAGATTAAATTCAGTAAAATCAGGTCTATTTGGTTGTTCAACACTTAAATTAATTACATTTGTCACGAAATACTGATATGGAAATTATAACAGTTAAAGACAAGTCTTTTAAACCCTACATTTCAGAAGAAGAACTTCAATCTTCTGTGGAAAAAGTTGCTGCGCAAATTAATGAAGATTACAAAGGAAAAATGCCCTTATTTTTAGGTGTTTTGAATGGTTCTTTTATGTTCTTTAGTGACTTAATGAAATCTATAGATATAGAGTGCACAGTTTCGTTTGTGAAATTGGCTTCCTATGAAGGAACTTCTACTACGGGAGTAGTTAATGAGTTGATAGGCCTAAACGAAGATATTTCTGATAGAGATGTAATATTAATTGAAGATATTGTTGATACTGGCAATACGCTAGTGAAATTATACGAGATTTTAGAAGAAAAAAATCCTAAAAGCATTAAAATAGCTACTCTTTTATATAAGCCTGAGGCGTACAAGAAAGAACATAAAATTGATTATGTAGGAAAAGAAATTCCAAATGCTTTTGTGTTAGGTTATGGTTTAGATTATGATGGTTTAGGAAGAAATTTAAGTTCAATATACGTTTTAAACAAATAATAATTAACATGTTAAACATAGTATTGTTTGGCCCTCCGGGCGCGGGAAAAGGAACACAGGCAGAAAAATTAATTAGTAATTATAATCTAGTTCATTTATCTACAGGTGATATTTTTAGAGCAAATATTAAAGGTGAAACTGAGTTAGGAACATTAGCAAAAAGCTATATCGACGCAGGTAATTTAGTTCCAGATGAAGTAACGATTAAAATGTTAGAATCTGAAGTGGATAAAAATCCTAATGCAGAAGGTTTTATTTTTGATGGTTTTCCTAGAACAACAATTCAAGCAGAAGCTTTAGAGGCATTCTTAGAGTCTAAGGGTACTTCAATTTCGTTAATGTTAGCATTAAAAGTTTCTGAACAAGAATTGATAAAACGATTATTACTTAGAGGTAAAGACAGTGGAAGGGCTGATGATGCTAATGAGGAAGTTATTGCCAATAGAATTAGAGTGTATAATGATCAAACGGCAGTTGTTGCTGATTTTTATAATGCACAAAATAAATTTCATCAAATTGATGGAATAGGGTCTATTGATGAAATTTTTGGACGTTTGTGTGATTCTATTGACACACACAAAATCTCAATGTAGAGTATATTTTTCAAGAAAGAAATGGCGGGTTCAAATTTTATAGATTACGTAAAGATTCATTGCCGATCAGGTAAGGGAGGAGCCGGGTCGAAACACTTTCGAAGAGAAAAATATATTGCTCAAGGTGGTCCTGATGGAGGAGATGGTGGTCGTGGTGGTCACGTAATCGTTCGAGGTAATGCTCAAATGTGGACCTTATTACATCTTAAACACCAAAGACATATCAAAGCTGGGCACGGTGAAGGAGGAAGTAAAAGTACAAGTACGGGTGCAGAAGGTGAGGATGTTTATGTGGAAGTGCCTCTAGGTACAGTAGCAAAAGATGCTGAAACAGGTGAAGTTCTATTTGAAATCACGGAAGATGGTGAACAACAAATACTAGCTAAAGGTGGAAGAGGCGGATTAGGAAATAATCACTTTAAAAACTCTACAAATCAAGCTCCTAGATACGCTCAGCCTGGTGAGGATTATGAGGAATCTTGGAAAATTCTTGAGTTAAAGGTTTTAGCAGATGTTGGTTTAGTCGGATTCCCGAATGCAGGTAAATCTACATTGTTGTCTGTAGTTTCTGCTGCTAAACCTGAAATAGCAAATTACCCATTTACTACATTAGTTCCGAATCTAGGAATTGTTGGTTATCGAGATCACCGCTCATTTGTAATGGCGGATATTCCAGGGATTATAGAGGGAGCGCATGAAGGTAAAGGATTAGGATTACGATTTTTAAGACACATTGAACGTAATTCTGTTTTACTGTTTTTAGTGCCAGCAGATAGCGATGATATTCAAAAAGAATACAATACGCTGTTAAATGAATTGAAGCAGTTTAATCCTGAACTATTAGATAAAGATAGAATTTTAGCGATCTCTAAATCGGATATGCTAGATGATGAACTGAAAGCAGAAATCGAAAAAGATTTACCTGAAGTTTCTCATATTTTTATGTCTTCAGTGGCCCAGCAAGGTTTAGTAGAGTTGAAAGACTTGTTGTGGGCGGCTATTAATGACTAGTTTTTTCTCGTATCATTTTTTTTATTAAAACAATTTGCCCAAGATGATAGTGGGTATGTTCAATTATTCCAAGAATGTTAGATTGGAATGTTCCGTATTTTTCATCACTAAAGGAATCTAATAGCTTGCCATCAGGCATTTGTTCAATAAGCGAAGATGCCATTTTCACATTGATTAACGATTCTTCAATAAACTTTTTCCATTGTTCGTTTGAGTTCAATACAGGAGGTGTAAAGCTGAGTGAATCTTTAGTGTTAAGAGGATTTCCTTTTAATACCTCTAACAAGCCATTAACATAATAAGTTGCATGAAATGCTAAAGTATAAATACTATTGTATCCTTCTAATTGATGAGATGCTTCCTCTAAATCAACGTCAGACAAGAGATCATTTAAGTTTCTTTCCGTCCAATTCCCTCCGAAAAATACGCTTCTTAGGTGTGTTGCTGTAATCTCTGCGATTGTCATTTAATTAAATTTAAATCGATACTCTTTTTGAAGTCTCCATTTATAAAAATAGAAATTTTGTGAACTCCTGGATAATGTTTTCTAGTAGATAGTTCCTTAAACCATTGCTTGCGACTAAAGTGTTTAGTCGCTTTTTCTTTTAGAGTGAATTCAGATATTTGAAATACTTTGTCAGATGTTGAACCATTCGCTTTAACATAAGCAACCTTATACTCTACACGAAGATTCTTTTCTCTATTTGAAGTGTTTGTAATATCAAAATCAAAATGAATAAAATCTCCGATTTTTATAGCTGATTTGGAAAGTAATAAGTTGTTTATTTTAAGGTTCTTAGAATCATCTAATCCAAAAATAGAAAGTGCATTTTTATTTCCTTTTTTAAGCAATGTTCTAAGTGCGTGTTTTACTATCCAGTTGGTATGCTCCGTTTTTCCGTGCCATTTTTCGCCTATTTTTAAAACCAATTCTGGTTGACTTTTTGAAATGTCGTTTAAGTGATTGGCTACACTTTTTCTTACGTAAAGGGAGTCATCATTTTTTAAATTTTCTAAAATAGGTAAAACTGGTTTTGGGTTTTTGATAAACTCTCTTAATGGCGGTGCCCAAGGCAATTTTGGCCTACAGCCTTCACTGGCTAATCTTCTTAAATGTTCATTTTTATGAGAACTCCATAGTAGCATTTGGTTCATCGTCTGTTCTGGATACTTTTCAATAAATGGACGAATAGCGAATTCTGCTGTTGAGTACTGTGTAAAGAGTTCTAACGCTTTTAAAGAAGTTTTAAAATCATCTAATCCATACACTTGAACGAAATCAGGAAATATCATTCCCTTAAGCCCTCCATAGTCAGCTACAATTTCTCCTAAGATATCAACCTGTTCAGAATAGGGAAAGTTGAGGTGATTATGGATGTTTTTTGTGATAAAACGCATTCTATCCTTTAGTTCTCTCTGTTTCCAATCTTTATTTATGACGGATTGAGTAAAAGATTTAGGGTTGAAACTATTGTTTAATTTGGAAAGCTTGGCTCCAATTTCTTCAATAAATGCTTTGCTGTATTCGTCCTTAAGATTCATAAATTATAATATAAAAAAAGCTCTCGTAATTAAACGAGAGCTTTAGAAATTATAAGCCGACATTGTCGGTTACCAGATTGTAACTTTTAAAGAATCTGGAGCTATCATTGCCCCTTCTTTACATCCAAAAGCATTACTAAACTCAAACATGTTCGTTAAAGGACCATTAGTTCTGTAACGAGTAGGTGAATGAGGATCAGTTTTAACTTGGTTGATTAAAAACTCATCTTTTGCATTTGTGTGCCATACTTGAGCCCAACTTAAAAAGAATCTTTGCTTGTAATCAAACCCATCAATCATTGGATCTTCTTTTCCTGCCATCGCTTTTTCTAAAGCGTAGTAAGAAAGTGTAATTCCAGCAATATCAGCTATGTTTTCTCCTAATGTTAGGTTCCCATTAACGTGATTTCCTTCAGCTACTTGATATCCATCAAACTGGTTAACTAACTTCGCTGTTCTTTCACTAAAGTTTGCTAAATCTTGTTCTGTCCACCAGTTGTTAAGGTTTCCTTCTCCATCAAACTTACATCCTTGATCATCAAAACCATGAGAGAATTCATGTCCAATTACACCACCAATTCCACCATAGTTAATTGCATCATCAGCATCTGGATTAAAGAAAGGAGGTTGTAAAATTGCAGCAGGGAATACAATCTCATTCATTGTTGGGTTGTAGTATGCATTAATTGTTTGTGGATTCATTCCCCATTCTCCTTTATCAATTGGTTGACCAATTCTGTTTACGTTTTTCTTGTACTCAAAATAGTTCATGTTCATTACATTTTCAGCTAAAGTATTTGCTTTAATATCAACAGAACTGTAGTCTTCCCATTTGTCAGGGTAACCAATTTTGTAAGTAAATTTACTCAGTTTTTCCATCGCTTTCGCTTTGGTATCTTCACCCATCCAGTCTAACTTTTGAACACGTTCTTTGAAAACTGTGTTGATGTTTCCAATAAGATCTAAAACTTTTTGTTTCGACTCTTCAGGGAAATGCGCTTCAACAAATAATTTTCCAATTTGCTCACCAACATTTCCATTTGATTTAGATAAAGCTCTTTTCCATCTAGGCTTCATAACGCTAGTACCTCTTAAAGTTGTAGAGTAAAAAGAGAATACCTGCTTTTCAAAATCTTCACTTAGATTTCCAGCCATGTCATTTATTAAGTGCCATTTCATGTAAGTCTTCCAGTTTTCCAGAGGATAAGTGTTTAATGACTTGTCTAATGCTTTCATAAAGTCTAGTTGACCAACTACAATGTTTTCAACTCCTTTAAGTTCAGCAGCTTTAAGGTATCCTTCCCAATTGATAGAAGGACATAGCTCTTGTAATTCTCCTACAGATAATTTGTTGTAAGTTAATTCAGGATCTCTTCTTTGAACTCTATCCATAGAGTTTGCAGCTAAATCAGATTCGATTTCAACAACTTTATTAGCAATCTCGTCCGCAGCAGCTTGCTCTGTCCCGGCTAAAACAAATAAAGCAGCAATGTGCTTTTTATATTCAGTGAAAATATTTTCACCTCTTTCATCAGATGGTGTGTAGTATGATTTGTCAGGTAACCCCAATCCACCTTGAGAGATGTGCATAATGTATTGAGAACTGTTTTTAGAATCAATTCCAACATACCCTCCAAACATAGATCCAGATCCTTTTTTTCTAGTTTCAGCCATAGCCTCAACTAACTCTTGAATAGTACTTACAGCATCAATTCTGTCGATTAATGGTTGGATAGGAGTAATCCCTAGTTCGTTAGTTGTAGTAGAATCTAATGCAGAAGCATAAAAATCGCCAACTTGTTGTAGGGCAGAACCTTTTTCGCCTTTTGCACTTACAGCAGCATCAACGATTGCTCTTAATTTAATTTCATTGGCATCATTAAGAACGCTAAAACTTCCCCATCTAGCTTCTGACTCCGGTACTGGGTTGTTTTTTAACCAGTTACCTACAGCATATTGCTCAAAATCTTCACAAGGATTAATAGTAGAATCGATTTGACTAATGTCAAAAGCAGGGATAACCTCTTTCACCTCTTCTTGAGGTTTGTTTTCTTCATTATTTCCACAAGCAACAGTAAGTGCTACTGCAGTAATTCCGAAAATTGTTTTATTGAATTTGTTCATTTTCTTTTAGTTATGAATTATTGATTTTCGAAAATAATTAAAAAATTGAAAAATCCCTCTTATTATATGATGAACGGTTGATTATAAATGTAAAATAAAAAATAGTTGATAAATTTTTATGGAATTTGAAAGGTGTTTACATCTATAAAGCGAGAATTCTCTAAAAGACATGTTGTATTGATAATTTATTACTTAATTTAAAACCTAGAAACTATGAAAAAACTAACGACACTAACAGCCCTAATTTTATTTATGGGAACAACGATATTCGCGCAATTGGGTGAAATTAAAGGCGTTGTAAAAGACGAAAATGGAATAACAATGCCAGGCGTTACAGTCTACATTGGACAAGGAGATAATGTTCAGGGTGCCGCAACAGATATTGATGGAAAATATACCATTAAACCTGTGAAAGTTGGAACACATTCGGTTTATGCTTCTTCTGTAGGATATAAGAAAGTCAAGATTTATGACGTTTTGGTTACTTCGGGGAACATCACTTTTGTAGATCTGGCCCTAAATGCAGCTGCTACGGAGATGGATGAATTTATCGTTGTAGAAAAGATGCACGAAATTGATTTGATTAATGTGGCAGAACCCGGAGTTCAACATATTATTCCGAAAGAATTTCAACGAAGTGCAAATCGATTAAATCCAATTAAAGCAGTGGTGTCTATGTCGGCCGGACTAACATTAGCTCCAAACGGGAAGGATGTTTATGTGAGAGGGTCACGACCTTCTTCTACACAATTTATTACTGATGGAATGAAATCGATTACTGGTGAAATTGGTATCCCGGGAATAGCCGTGGGAAGTGTAAAAGTTTACACAGGTGGAGTACCTGCTTCTTATGGAGATGTTACTGGCGGGGTAATTGTTGTAGAAACGAAAAGCTACTTTGATTTAGCTCAAAAATATAAATAGAATAAGAAGCGTAAATGCGATTATTTAAATCAAATAACATACAATCATTTACCGACAATGAGTTGATTGCCAGATATAAAAAATCTGGTGATAACTCTTTGGTAGGAGAGTTATATAAAAGATACTCGCACTTAGTTTATGGGGTTTGCCTTAAATATTTAAAAAACGAAGAAGAAAGTAAAGACGCTGTTTTACAGATCTTTGAAAATCTCTTAACGGATCTTAAAAAACATGAAATAGCCAACTTTAAATCTTGGTTGCATAGTGTAGCTCGTAATCATAGTTTAATGTTTTTGAGAAAACAACAAACAAAATTGAAACGAGTAAATGAATATGAAGCAACATATCAGCATGAGGAAACTTTTGCTGCACCATTTTCTATTCATGAAAAAGTAGAAAAAGAAGTTGCTTTAACAAAGCTAGAATCGGCTATGTTAAGTCTAAAAGAAGAACAGCGAGTTTGTGTAGAATTATTTTTCTTAAAAGAAAAATGCTACAATGAAGTTGCAGAAATAACGGGCTATGACATGAAAAAAGTAAAAAGTTATATACAAAATGGGAAACGAAATTTGGCCAACATAATGTTGGATAAATAAATATAAAATGAAAGAATTACATAATCACATATTTTCGAATACGACCTGCATCTCAAAGGAAACTATGCTGAAGTTTATTAATAAGCAGCTGCCAAAACAGGAGTTACATGAGGTAGAGAAACACATGCTCGATTGTGAGTTGTGTTCTGATGCGTATGCAGGAATGCAGTATGCTCAGAATTCGTCTGTTTTATTTGCGCTTGATAATGCTATTGATCAAAAGGTTGGAGGTGCTTCTACAAAAGCCCCAGTCTTACACAGTTTAATGGTAGCGGCCTCAGTTTTAATAATCTTGTTTGGAGGATACTTCTCATTAGATTACTTTAATAAAACTGTTGTAGCTGGAGAAGGCTTAGCAGTAAATAATGAAACATCAGAAGAAAGGAATGAATTTGTTCTAGAAAATGTTGAGGAGAACGAATACTTTGCACCCAATGAAGAAGAGGGTGAGGAGGCTGCTGAAAAAGCAATGGTGACTGAAGAAAGTCTTGAGGAATCAAAAAAGTATAAATCCTTAGCTGAACAACCTGAACCTGAATCTGTAGAGCAAGTAGAAATAGTTCGTGTAGAAAACATAGTAGTTGCTGAAGATGTTGAGATTGAAGAATGGGCTGGGGAAATAGTAGCAGAGGAAGTCGCTTTTATGGCGGATGAAATGGCAGATGCTGTTCCTGAAGAAGAACTTGAAATACGTTCAGTTTCGAATAGTTCTGTTGTTTTAGAATCGATAAAGAAGGATGAGGATGTTAGTAGTAAAGTGAAATCGGATAAAAAGAGAAAGGCTTATTCTGCCAAAAAATCAGCAAGATCGGAAATGGATCTATCTGCTACTGCTCCAGTAAAATTTAAAGATGAATTAAAAAGCAGTATGAATATGCTAACTATTAGTGGTCATAAGGTATATGATTACAGAGAAGAGTATGAAGCTGATCAAACTAAAAATAAAGCCAATAATTATGTGACAGAATCCGTTTCTGCTGGATTTGAAAGTAAAGAAGAAAAGGTGTTGGCGAATAAAGAGTTAGAAGAGACAACAGTTGAAATTACTTATAAGGATGCATTAGAAAATGCAATTAAACTATATAAAAATAAAAAATATCAGCGTGCATTGCAGGAGTTTGACATTATTCTAATAAAGCACCCGGAAGATGTTAATGCACAATTTTACTCTGGCCTGTCTTACTATTATCAACAAAAAAATAATTTGGCAATAAATAAATTTGATCAAGTCTTGATAAATCGTCAAACAGAATTTAATGAAGAGACAAGATGGTTTAAAGCACTTGCTTTGATAAATTCAAATAATATTGATAAGGCTAAACAACTTTTAAAGTCTATCTTTGATAGCAACGGGTTTTATAAAGATAAAGCCGAAGCGAAGTTGGTGCAGTTAAACTAAACACTATCGATTAGGTGCTTTTTCTAAGCAATTAAGAGGATAAAATTTGAGAAGTGATATATTTCAACTCCGGTAAAATTTCTTTTTCGAACCATTCATTTTTGGCTTTCCAAATATTGTTTCTTGGTGATGGGTGGGGTAAAACAAAATACTTAGGTAAGTAGGTTTTAAAATTTCTTACCGTTTCAGTTAAGTTCTTTAAAGCAGTTTTCCCTAGATAATAATCTTGAGCATATTTTCCGATTAATATAACTAATTCAACTTCTTCTAATTGACTTAAAACCGGATTGTGCCATAAGGGCGCACATTCTTTTCTTGGGGGTAAATCTCCGGATTTTCCCTTTCCTGGGTAGCAAAATCCCATAGGGATTAGGGCTATTTTTTCTGGATTGTAAAAGGTTTCGTCATTTATATTTAACCAACTTCTTAAGTTTTTACCACTTTTATCGTCCCAAGGAATACCACTTTTGTGGACTGCAGCCCCGGGCGCTTGTCCAATAATTACAATCTTACTTTTTTTATGAGCTGTAAGAACTGGTCTTGGACCTAATTCTAATTGAACAGAACATTCAGTACACTTAGATATTTCTTGCAAAAGCTTTTTCATCGAGCTTTCAGTGCTGTAATGATGTTGTCAAAACTAATTTGATTGGCGTATTCACGTTCAAGTAAAACTTTCCTTATTTCAATTTCCTCTTCGGTAAATTCAAGATTGAATGTAGTTTGAATCGTTTTTTTCAACTCTACAACATTTTGATCTATTGTACAAAGTTTACTTAAAGATGTTCCTTCAACCATTTTTGGATTAACAATACAGTGCCTTCCTTTATAAAGCACATTAAGGAGTTTTAACTTTAAACCAGTTGATTGCTCCGTATAAAGTAAGTTGATTTGGGCATTCTCTATTAACTCATTGATTTTTGTATGGCTAGGATTCTGAATTAGCTCAACGTTAGGGGATTTCTTTATCAATTCAATGATTTCATTGGAAGGGTTGAGTCCTGCTATTTTTAAGGGGATGTCAATATCTTTAAAAAGCTTTTCAATAATAAATTTTGCGGCATTGATGTTCTCAATAACACTCAAATTTCCATGGTAGAGAACATAGTCTCCCTTGCCAGTTTTTGATGTGACAGTATCGTTTTCATGAAATCCAGGAACTAGAATCGACGGTGTATTTGGAAAAGTCTTTTTTAAATAACTAAGATCTTTTTCAGAAATTGATAAACATAAATCAGCATGCTCTATAATCGGTTCGTATCGTGCTAATTTTTTAGCTTCAACCTTAAAATATTTCTTTTTAATTGATTTGGTTTCTATTCGAGCCAAAGCGTTGTAGTAGTCATGTTCTATATTGTGATTTCTCACAATTTTAAATCGATTTTTTAAATCGTGATCAGCTAATAGCGATGTGCAATGAAGTCCCTCAAATAGTATCGGAGAATCGTTATTTAAAAGATTCTTTTTCAGTTTAAGCGATGTTCTTGATTTCACGATAAAAGGTAGATTCGCAAGATGCGACAATATGCTCTTATTTCTTTTGTAATAATTTACAGTTTCGCAATACTTTTCCAATTCAGATTGCTCACCTCGACCATATTCAAAACAATGCAAATGGACTTTTATTCCATTTTTATGGAAGTACTTTATTCTATAAAATACATCGATAACACCTCCGTAATTTGCAGGAAATGGTACGTCAAATGATATGATGTTTATTTCAGTCAAGAAGAGTTGAAATTACTTGTTTTTCTTTTTCCCAATTTAATTCTAGAGCAGCTTTTCTTGCATTCGATTTCCAAACCGTAATTTGCTGTTCATTGGATAACATTGAATCTATCTTTTGAGCAATAAGTTTGGGATCTAGCTTGTCTATTGTTTCCCCAATCTGATACTGATTAACTAAATTACTCATCTCAGGAAGACTTGAAACTAGAACAGGAACTTCAGAATGGATGTAGTCGAAAAGTTTGTTAGGGAGAGCAAAACGATAATTTAATCCCATGTCCTCTTCCAAACTTAATCCTAAATCTGCCTGGATGGTATATCCATGTAAGTTCTCTAGAGGAATCCGTCCTAACATGATTACTTTTTTAGACAAATCTAATTGAGTAATCAGCTCTTTGATCTCATCATAAACATCTCCATCTCCAATTAGGTACAACATAGCGTCATCGATATGACTCATCGCTTTTACCATAAACTCTATACCTCTATTCACATTAATAGCTCCTTGATAAATGATAGTTTTTTTATTTTCGATTTTAAGATGCTCTACATTTTTTACCTCTCTATTTGAAAAGGGAACATTTCGTAATAAGGAAACTTTGATGTTGTATTCCTTTTCATATAAATCTGCAATGGATTGACTTACAGTTGTGATGTGTTTTATCTTTGGTAAGGTAAAGCGCTCTAGTGATTTCCAAGCCTTCTTTACAAGTGGTCGATTAATGAGTTCAGGAACTTCTGTAAAGTATTCATGACTATCAAAAATTAACTTCACTTTTTTAAGTTTGGAATAGAGATAGTTTGAAGGTAGAGTATCTAAATCGTTACTCCAAAGCACATCAGGCTTGATAAATAATAAAAAAAAGAATAGGCGAATATTGTAATTCGCATAAAACAACGGACCACTATTGAACCAGAGTTGAAACCGCTTAGTTTCGTAACTTCTATAGATAAATTTGCTGTCTTTGTAGTATCGCCCTATTAGAATTACATCGTAATTGTGCTCGGAAAGGGTTGTACAAATTTTATCTGCCCGTTGGTCAGTAGATAAATCATTTGTAACAGAAACTATGATCGTTGGTTTCGACATTCAAGGTAAAAATAACTCATTAAACTAAACCTATCAACAATAGACTCTGAATATTTATTGTAAATCTGTTCATAATTGGAATGGTATTGAAATAAATTTGAATATATAAAATAGAAGTATGAAAAATGTTGCCATAATTGAAGGAGGATATAGTCATGAGAAAATTATTTCTCTACAAAGCGCAGAAACAGTTTTTCAAAACATCGATAGAGAAAAGTACAACCCAGTAAAAGTGAGAATAGACGAGGAGGGATGGTATGCTTTTGAAGGAGAAAATAAAGTAGAAATTAATCGAACAGATTTCTCTTTTAATAACATAAAGTTTGATATTGCTTTTATTGTTATTCATGGAACTCCTGGGGAAGATGGGAAATTGCAAGCTTATTTTGATATGTTAAATATCCCTTATTCTACTTGCAGTCATTTAGCCGCAGCACTTACATTCGATAAGTTTGTATGTAATCAATACTTAAAAACTTTTGGAATTAAAGTAGCAGATGCAGTCTTAGTTCGAGAAAATGAAAGTATTAATACATCAGATATCATTTCTAAAGTTGGTTTACCATGCTTTGTTAAACCTAATGATGGAGGGAGTAGTTTTGGAGTTACAAAAGTTCAAGATGAAGCAGCCTTGCAAAAGGCAATAGAGTTATCTTTGTCGCACGGAACCCAAGCCATAATTGAAAGTTTTATGGAGGGCCGAGAAGTTACAAATGGGGTTTATAGGAATGTAAATGGTTTTGTTCCATTGCCAATTACCGAAATTGTAACGACCAACGATTTTTTTGATTTTGAGGCAAAGTATAAAGGCGAATCCGATGAAATTACTCCGGCCGATATCCCATTGGAAATAGAATGTAAAGTAAAAGCAATTACAGTTAAAATAGTCGAACTTCTCGATATGAATGGTATTGCTCGTGCAGATTATATTATCCAAGGAGATGAACCGTATTTAATTGAGATAAATACAGTGCCAGGAATGAGTTCAGCAAGCCTAATTCCGCAAATGGCAGAATGTGAAGGGATAAGTTTGAAGAAACTTTTTAATGAGGTTTTAGAGGTTGCTATAGCTTAGACAGATGCTCTATTAGCTTAATTGTAGCTTTCCCTCGGTGACTGATTTTATTCTTTTCTTCTAAACTCATTTCAGAAAATGTGAGTTGTTGACCAGTAGGTTTAAAAATTGGATCATAACCAAACCCGTCAGAACCACTTTTTTCTGTTGTTATTTCACCTTTCGCAATTCCTTCCAGTAGCGTTTCCTTACCGTCTATTAAAAGTGCAATTACCGTTTTAAATTGTGCGCTTCTATCTGATTTTTCCTCTAAGTTCAAAAGAACCTTCTGCATGTTGTCTTCTGATGATCGCTGCTCTCCAGCATATCGGGCGGAATAGATTCCTGGTTCTCCATTTAAGGCATCGATTTCTAGCCCCGTGTCATCAGCAAAACAATTATACCCATAGTTGTCATAAACATGTTTAGCTTTTTGTAAAGCATTACCTGAGATAGTTGCTGCAGTCTCAGGGATGTCTTCATGACAGTTAATGTCTTCTAAACTTAATATTTCCAATGAATCAGGTAAAAGGTTTTTGATTTCCTTAATTTTATTTTTGTTGTTTGTTGCAAAGACAAGTTTCATAATTTATTTAGATTTATTTCATTGGAACCAATTCCAAATATAGGATTGTTTGATATATGTTTATCCAGCTTTTATATTATTATAATTTATTTTTTTTGTAAGAAAATTCAAAAGAAAAAATTAGAGTTGTATCCGGAGTATGAGTATTTTACTTATGGCCTGTCTGCGAAGCTTGTGGGAGCTATAATATTCGTTTTATTTTCTGTTTATTATTATAAAAGTGGTGATACTTTTCGGTATTTCAGAGTTGCAGAAAATTTGAGAAATTATCCTTTTTTGGAGTATAAAGAACTGGGAAATCTATTTTTAACACCTTTTAGTAAAATATCAACCATTGATTATTATTGTTTAGAATTTCCTAATAGGTATTATGAAAGGAGTACTACCTGGTTCTTTGCTAGATTTTTGTTTTTAATTAACATATTGAGTTTTGGATCTTATTTAACCAGTTCAATTTTAATATCTTTTGTATCCTTTGTAGGCGTTTGGCTTGGTTATATATCTTTTGCGAGGATTTATTCTAAACTAAGAAAGGTTCTGTTTTTTCCTTTTTTTTTAATTCCCACAGCTTTATTTTGGAGCTCGGGTATTTTAAGAGATACTATTATAGTAGGTATTGTGGGAGTTTTGATATACTCCTTTTATCAAGTGGTTATTTTAAAACATAAGGTCATATTCTCTCTCTTTTTTGGAGGAGCTTCATTAGTATCTATAATGTCATTAAAGCCAGTTTTGTTCTACATTCTTTTTCCATCTTTATTTTTGTGGTGGCTGTTGTATTTTATAGGACGACAAACTTCATTGAAAAGAGGAGTGATAAATTTAAGCGGGGTGGTTATCCTTTTAATTATCCTTGGAGGTATTATGAATACTTATATCGTTGACAGAAATGAAAAATATGAGATTCAGAATTTACTAAATACCTTGAACGGGTTTCAAACAATTCACCCTGATTTTAAACGTGCAAACAGTGCCTTTTCACTGGGAAGTCCAGATGACGATTTATGGAGAGTCATGAGGAAGACTCCAAATGCTATAAATGTGACTTTGTTCAGGCCGTATCTGTGGGAGGTAAAGAGTTTTGTGGTTTTTATTGCGGCTATTGAGTCTCTCTTATTATTACTCTTTCTTTTGTTTGTAATAATTGTATTGAATAAAAAAATAGGCAGGGCCATTTTTAGAAACAAAGAAGTAGTATTCTTACTATTTTTTGCGTTGCTTTATGGAGTTGTGACCGGTTTGTCTGCGAGCGATTTTGGAGCTTTAACAAGGTTTAAAATCCCTGCGGTGTTATTCTTTATTATTTCACTTATAATTCTTTCTCAAGAATCTTCTTTAGTTCAAAAATATCTTGACCGTTCTTCATCTAAATAATCAAATCATTTGATGATTATTTTTTCTTTAATTGAGTTTCCTTGAAATTTTATCGCAATAATATGAATACCATTTCCATAGATACTCAAATTGAAACTTTGTCTAATTAGTCCTTTTTCAAGGTTGTTGGAAAATAGGTTGTCAATTTTTTTACCTGATGCATCATAAAGATCAATCTGGACTTCACCGTCCGTTGGTAAAATATAGACAATGTCTAGATTTGAAGCCGTCGGAATAGGTGAAATACTAATTAGTTGAAATTTATTTACTGTAATACAAAATTCATTGTTTGAAGGTTTGTCGTCCGATAAGTTGTTCGGATTGGGCGCTCTAATACAAATTAAATCTGGCAAGTCTCCATTTACCTTGTAAGAGCTTGAGATGTTGTAGTCTAAACTTGATCCCGGAGTTATAGATCCCTCCCACTTTTCCAGTGTTGTGCCCATACCTGAAATTTCAATTTCTAAATCAGTGTTTGTAATTGGGAATGTTCCTAGGTTCGACAAGTTGGTTGATATGTTCAGGTAGTCGGAATTGGAACTAAAGCTATAAGTAACACTGTTAACAGATATGTCGGTAACAGGGTCTATTATGTATATTGAATTAGATGTGCTGTCGATACAGCCATATGTACTTGTTGCTATTAAATTTACATCGTACAAGCTAGAGTCTTGGTAAAGATGTGAAGGTGAAATTTCTGTTGATGTTGAGTCGTCGCCAAAGGTCCAAAAGTAAGTGTTGTTTCCATTTGAGGTGTTGGTAAAGTTAATGATTAGAGGCGGAGCTCCTGTGAGTGGATCAAATGTAAAATTAGGAGAAGGTAAGGGATAAACATTAATAGAATCTCTTATTGAGTCTGTACAGCCCAAATCAGATAGTATTACTAAATCAACGTAATAGAGGCCTGTATCCGCTGTAGAAAAAGTGAATGATGGGTTTTGATCATTAGATTGATTTGAATGGTTACTAACATTCCAATTCCAATCAGTAATTGTTCCTGAATTTGTACTGCTGCTGTCGAATAACTGAGATGGTGAGTCAGCACAAAAGTTAGGTGCATAAAATTTAGCCATAGGGTTTTCATAAATGGTAATTAATGAGGATGTTGTATCAGCACATCCATTAACTTCAGTTGCAGCTAAAGTAACCAGGTAGCTACCTGAACTTCCATAGATGTTTGTAGGAGAATTGATCGTGCTGGTTTGAAAATCTCCAAAATCCCAATTAAGCGCAAAAATGTTTCCCTGTGTTGTGCTGCTGAATTGAGTAGTCACCCCCTGGCAGTGGTTTGTACTGTTGAATGAAACAATGGGAGATTGCTTTACTGTTATTGGAACTGTAATCGTATCTGCACAGCCATGTTGCGTTGTTGTAATTAGTTGTACATTGTAAATGTTAGTTGTAGAGTATTCATAATTAGGGTGTTGTAACGATGAGGTATCTGTAGATGAAGTGTCTCCAAAATTCCATGACCAACTGTCAATGGTGTCGGTCGAGAAAGAGTTGTCAGAGAAGTAAGTTGTATTACCTGAGCAAATAGGGTTCGAAGACACAAAAAGTCCCGATGTTGGGGGTAGGTTTATTTGGATGGTTGTATCAAAAGTATTCGTACATCCTGAATCAGTTAGAATTTCTAGTGTAACGGTATAACTCTGATCTAAAGTGTATTGGTGATTCGGGTTTTGTGTCGTAGTAGAATCTCCATCACCAAAAAACCATTGTTCGGAAATAATATTACTACCGTCAGAAGTCGAGGAATGATTTGTGAAAATAACGAGCGAATTGGTGCAGAGATTTTGACTTGTGAAATTTACATTCGGAGCTATTCCATTGGTGTCGATAATAATAGTATCCCTTCCAATACAATTGTTGTCGTTTATAGTTTCAACGAAGTAGGTGCCCGAAGAATCGATTACGATTTGATTTGAAGTGTCTGTTGAACTCCATAAATAGGATAAACCAGGAGAGTGGCCCGAAGCTAAACCTAAGTTTGATCCTTTACAGACTGTCCTGTCTATACCTAAAGAGACTTCCTGAGGGAAAGAGTCAATGGAGGTAATTGTAATGGAATCCGAATAAGAACAGTTGTATTTGTCAGATACTTCTAGGCTATATATATTAGGATCGAATACGGTGATTGACGAAGTTGTATCTCCAGTACTCCAGTTGTAAGTTAAGTTATTTGATAACCCTGAACTAAGTATAAGACTGTCGTAAAGGCATAAAGGTTGATCCAGGCCTAAATTAAACTCGTTATTTATAACTTCAATATAGATAGAATCTCTCTGCGTCATTCCTGAACAGTCAGATATGTCTACCCAATACAGGGCTGTACTGTCCATTAGTTTGATGTTTGATGTTTCTCCAGTGTTCCAAGTGTATGATAGGTGGGGTGGTCCCGCGTAGACAGGTAATGAATTTCCTATACAAACACGAAGTGTATCTGCTAGGGATGGAGAATGTTGGGAAGTGTCAAATTCAATGTGAATAGAGTCACTACTTGTTCTTCCGAAGATGTCTGTAGTAGAAATGAAGTACAGACCGGTGGTGTCAACCGTTATGGTTGAGTCTGTTTCTAGTGTGTTCCAAATGTATGATTGATAAGAATTGTTATAGGCTTCTATCGTATAATTTGTGTCGCAAGTGACGATATTCTTCCCTAGATTAATAGGTGGAGCATATTTATCCATTAAATAATTTTGAAATAAAATGTTCGACGGGTCGCTTAGAGAATCTTTAATTATTACCAATTCGGCAATTTCACCGTTCCAACTAAAACTTGATCCAGCTCCCCCAATTGTAAAGTCAGCAGCATTGCTGCCAATTAAATCTTGGGATGTAACAAATGAGATGACCTTACTTCCGTTTAAATAAATGTGAGATGAGTCTGGGGATGGTTTAAGGATTCCGTTTATTAAGACAAACTCATTTCCAATTGAGTTAGGACTTAGTTTTTGTTGAGTATCAATAAAAATATTTAAACGATCAGAATTGTTTGTCCCAATATAAATACCACCGTTGCTATTTACGGATTTTGCGAACATGGTTCTAAGTGCTCCTCCATTATTTAGTTTGCAGACAATGTAAAAAGAATGAGACTCATAAATACCTAAAGTATTCCCTGTGCTCAAGAAGTCATCTCCATCAAAACTTAAAGAAGGCAAAGCATTCAATTGGTCTGTTGTAAAAGTAGGTTGCTTCGAAGTAACTGATTGTTCGGCGTCATTTCCAAAAAGGCCGATATCATTCCAGAGTGAAACAGGGTCGTTATTATTTAAATTGAGATCGTCTGCTTTTAGCCATAAACCGAGTGAATCATTTGTTGTCGGATTTATGATCGTAAAAGATGAGGTTGAAGACCAATTAGAATTAGCTTCCTTAACTCTCCAAAATAATTTTTGATTTAGAACTAGGGAATTATTCACGTAATTATTACCGTAAATTGTTGCAGAATCTATATGCGTTGAAAAATTAGAGTCTGTGGATATAATAATGTCATAACTTTCAATACTGTTCGAGCTAAATTCTGACCATATGAAATTTACAGTTGGACCTAGTATAGTTGTATTACTCTCTGGGAATATTAGTTTCGGATAATCAGGGCTTTGCGATAAAGCAATGGGAGAATTGTAAAGCCATAAAGCTATGATAATAGTAATTTGTAGTATGCTTTTTAGTTTGTTCAAAAACGAAAGTATTTCTAACAAATATATTAAATAAATAAGTGACGTAGGTACTTAAGTTAATTTATCGACATCAAGGAAGTGATTATGATATAGTTGTTATTTAGTTTATGTATTTTTATTTAATTGTTTTAGAGTAATTAATAATTTCATTACATGAATTTAAAAGATAGATTTTTCCTTAAATTAGGTGATCTTGTTGCTAGGAGTGTGGAGACCCGATCTTATTTGCAATTTGAAGATCATAAGTTAAATAAAAGAGTTGTGGTTGGAGCGTATACTTATGGAGTGCCTAAAATAGTCTGGGATAAGTATTCTAATTTTAAAATTTCCATTGGAAGATTTTGTTCAATAGCGAAAAATGTTACTATCCATAACGGGAGTAATCATAATGTGCAATGGGTTTCGACGTTCCCGCATAGAATTATGTTTGATTTAGATGGAAAAGGAAAGGATGGACATCCATGCTCTAAGGGTGATGTTAATATAGGTAACGATGTGTGGATCGGTGAGAATGTAACAATATTTTCTGGAGTGAAAATCGGCGATGGGGCGGTTGTTGCAGGGAATTCTGTAGTTGTCAGAGATGTTGATCCATATTCAGTTTGTGGAGGGGTTCCGGCAAAAATGATTAAAAAAAGGTTTGAGAATGAAGAAATTAAAAAATTACTTTTAATAAAATGGTGGGATTGGGAACTCGAGAAGATTAAAAAATCTGTTCCTTTGTTGTGCAGTGATAATGTAAAGGACTTTATTAATGAATTTAGCTAAAAGTTTGGGTAAAGAAGATATTGTTTGTGATTTCTGTGGGAGTGATAATTATTCAAACTATGCTGCAGTGGATGGTTGGAAAATAGTTAAATGTACTGGCTGTGGTTTTCATTATACTAATCCAAGGCCATTATTGACTGAGCTGCCCAAGTTTTATAGTGAAGCTTATTTTAATGATGAAAGGCATTCGAAGAAGTTTTACAACGAAGATGGTTCGGTTAAATCAGTGATTGAAGATTATTCCAATAGAATTGAAACAATTGAAAATAATGTAAACAGTAGGGGGCGACTTTTAGAAGTTGGAGCTGCACGAGGTGGATTTCTGAAAGTTATGCAAGAGAGAGGTTGGAGTGTTGCTGGGGTTGAAATTTCAGAAGATGCCGTTGGTTTAGCTAAAAGTATCAATAATCTTGATTTATTTTGTGGAGAATTGCAAGATTTTAATCCAATTGAAAAATTTGATGTCATTTGTATGTATCAAACACTCGAGCATGTGGCTAACCCTAAAAAAAATATAGCTCAATCTTTTGAGTTGTTGGCAAATGGCGGCGTTTTAATTGTAGAGGTTCCTAATATTAAAGGGTACGACATAAGAAGAGATGAAAAAAGGCGTCACCTGGTATATGATTTACCTCGTCATTTAAATCACTTTTCTCCCAAGTTTTTGTCAAAACAGATGAGTAAAATGGGATTTGAAGTGGTGCTGTTGGATAGGTATTATCCTCAGTTCGTTTTAGATTTGTTGAATCGAAAATCGACATCAAAAAAACATACCCCTACAAATCAGCTGGATGGGAAATCTACTGATAGAAAAGAAATACCTTTAAAGAGGACTAAAAAATCCTGGAAGCTTAAAATTATTGATAGTGTCTCCATTTTCTTTCCTGGTTGGAGATTTACGATTGTAGCAAAAAAAAACAGTATAGTTTGAATATAAAAGGCCTTTTAAGAGATAGTGTTGTCTACGGAGTCGCAAGATATTTTGGGGCTTTTGCAGCAATCTTCCTTACTCCAATTTATACGAGAATTTTATCTAAAGCGGATTATGGGGTGTTGGATGTTTTTTCCATCTGGAGTAATCTAGTGGTTATGGTTTTACCGCTGGGATTGATTGGAGCTCTTGTAAGGTTTTATTCTGATTTTTCTAAGGTTGATTCGACTAAAAGAAAAAATTTGGGTTCCATTTTTATTGGCTTGATTGTTCTTTCAATTTTCTATGGAATTGTAATGGTAGGTTTAAAGGGTCCCATAATAGAAGGTTTTTTGGGGGGGCAGCTTAATGATGAGGTTTATTACTTAAGTGTTTTGATCGTAATTGGAGAAATATTTAAGGCTTATTTTATGGTTCAACTGCAAGTTAGGTTTGAGAAATATAAATACTTAGTTACATCTCTTTTAGGTTTAGTACTGTTGGTCTTATTAGGATTCCTTTTTGTATATGCATATGAAATGGGGATAGTTGGGTTTTTTAGAGCTTCGGTTTTGTCCTTAGGAATAACGTTAGTTTTACTTTTGGCCTTCTTATGGAAAGAGGTAAGTCTAACTTTTGATTGGAAGGTTCTTAAAAATTTATTATCCTATTCTGTTCATTTACTTTCGGCAAGTTTTCTTTTTTTGGTAACCAACCTGATAGATCGATATCTAATATTACATTACTATTCGTTAGAAGAAATTGGTATTTATGCCATCGGGGTGAAAATAAGTAGTCTGGTTGGGTTGGGAACTGGAGCATTTACCGTTGCTTGGTTTCCAATAGCTATGAAAATAAAAGATGATGATGATGCGTCATCAATTTATAAAAAAGTACACAACCTATATTTTTTACTGGCTCTGGGAGCACTGTTCGTACTTTTCTTGTTTAGAAAAGAGTTGATTTTGATTTTTGCACCAGATTACATGGAGTCTTATCGCTTAATATCAATCTTAAGTTTATTTCTAATTGTTCATGGTGCCATGTTCTTTTATGGATTGGCATTGCATATTAAGAATAAGGCGAAGTATTTAACTATTTCTTCGGTATTTTCTGTAGTCATAAATTTAGTGGTAAGTGTGGTTTTGCTCAATTTTATTGGTCTAGAAGGGATTGCTTGGGGGACTTTAGTCGGAAGTTTCTCGTGGATTGCGATCCAATATTATTTATGTAATAGGATATATGAAATTAAATTTAACTATTTATTGTCTTTAGGTGTTCTACTTTTTTTAATTGTAGTGGATTTCATGGTTGAATATTATGATATGTGCACAACAGAGTTATCAATTTATTCGATAGCTTTTAAAATCGTCGGTAGTTTGTTGGTCTTATTAGGGGTTTATCATATAAGAATTAATGGCAGCACATTGAAAAAATTGATAAAAACAGAATTTGTATCATGACAAATAGAATTATTAAATAAAATCCTTGAAAAAGTTAAAACAAATATTTTTCGTTCTTTTTCTATATGCTGCAATTGTTTTCATAAAGGGAGTAGGATTATTTTACTCGCGAAAATTTCAGAATAATCGGTCGGATAAGATTTTATATTTAGCAGCATTCTTCCCCAATAATGCAGGCTATATTTATAGGGTGGAAAAGTGGGCAGAAATGATGAATGATGGAGGTTGTGAAGTAGATATTAAATTTACTCTTACTGAAAAGGAATACAAATCGTATTTACACGGTAAAAAAGTTAATGCAATTGGATTTTATAGAAAAAGCTTGATTCGAAGAATTAAACAGTTGTTAAGTGTTAGAAATTATGGGACTATTATTGTTAGGAGAGAGTTGTTGCTTTTTAATGATTATGGGGATTTATTTTTAGAAAAATTTATTTTGAAAGTTCATCCACATGTGATTTTAGATTTTGACGATGATATTTCATTTTCAAAAGGAGAGCCTAAAGATGTGACGAGCCTTTATAGTAAATTGCTAATGGAGAGTTCAAATAAGTTTTCTGACTCCCTTAAATTGTATCAAAAATTTATTGTTGGAAGTAGTTATTTGAAAGGCTATGTTTTGAATGCAAACAAAGGGATAGAAGAGTCTGAGATTTGTGTAATTCCAACTTGTGTCGATTATGAAAAATATCCTGTAAAAAAATATCTGAAGAATGTGCCTAAAAAGATAACTTTTTGTTGGGTTGGGTCTAATGGAAATTTGAAGCTGCTAAATAACATCACTAAACACCTGAATGAAGTTAATAAAATTCATCCTCTCAAATTGATTGTTATAAGTGGATTAAAATTTGAAACTAATGTTGATTATGAAATAGAAAATATTCAGTGGTCATACGATTCTCAGATTGATAATTTGATGAAAGCTGATATTGGATTAATGCCACTAAATAATAAGTTAGAAGATAAAGGGAAGTGTGGGTTCAAATTGTTACAATATATGGGGTTAGGAATAGTTAGTATTGCTTCTGAGGTTACTGTAAATAAAGAAATTGTTGAAAATGATGTTAATGGGTATTTAGTTTCTCCAGAGGAAAATAACTGGACAGAAGTAATTTTAAAGGCGATAGCAAATTATGATAATTTTGTTGAAGTCGGAATGAAGGCAAGGAGATCTGTTGAAGATCGATATACTTTTGAATCTAATAAGTTAAAGTATATTTCATTTGTAAATAGGAGATAAGATTATGTGTGGAATAGTTGGGAAAATATCGTTCAAAGGTCATGCTGTAAATAAATATGAATTGAAGACAATGGCGGATACTATTGCTCATAGAGGGCCTGATGGAGAGGGCTTTTGGGTGCACGATTCATCTGCTATTGGATTTGGACATAGGCGTTTATCAATCATTGATCTATCAAGTCAGGGGCATCAACCAATGCATTATCATCATTTATCAATAACTTTTAATGGGGAAATTTATAATTACATAGAAATTAAAGAAGAACTGATAAAACGAGGACATGTATTTAAAACGAAAACGGATACTGAAGTTGTTCTAGCGGCTTACATTGAATACGGAGAGGCTTGCTTAAATTATTTTGATGGCATGTTCGCTTTTGTGTTGTGGGATGATAAAAGAAAGGAGTTGTTCGGTGCAAGAGATAGATTTGGTGAAAAACCATTTTATTATTATAAAAATAATGAAGAAATGTTGTTTGCTTCAGAAATGAAGGCTCTGTTCTCTATTGGGATTCAAAAGCGAGTTTCAGATCGAATGATTTATAAATATCTTGTCTATGATGTGGTTGAAAACCCAAAAGATAAGTCAGAAACTTTTTTCAATGAAATATATCAGTTACCGGCCTCCTGTTTTGTTAAGGTTAATCTTAATGGAGAGGTTTCAATTACTAAGTATTGGGATATTGACATAAGTAAGAGAAATGAACTGCCCTTGAATGAAGCCGCAGAAAAGTTTGCGGAATTATTTGAAAAATCAATCTCCATGAGGATGAGGTCAGATGTGAAAGTGGGCTCGTCATTTTCTGGGGGGTTAGATTCGTCCTCAATTGTTGGTTCAATTCTTAATCAATCGAACCCTATAGGTTTGAATACTTTTACTGCAAGATTTGAAGATGGAAATTACGATGAAGGAAATTTCGTTGAGTTAATGAAGGACAAATATTCTTTTAACACAAATTTTTGTTGGCCGAAAGATGAACTGATAATAGATGAGTTGGATAAAATATTTTATCATCAAGAAGAACCCTTTGGATCTACTAGTATTATCGCACAGTGGGAAGTGATGAAGTTGGCTGAAGAGAAGGGGGTTACGGTACTCCTTGATGGTCAGGGTGCTGACGAAACCTTGGCCGGGTACTATAAATACTTTGAGCCGTATCTTTTAGAGCTTTATAAAACAAATAGGACTCATTTTACAGAGCAATTAAAGGCAATAGAGAACAATTTGTCAATGACAAACATATTGTCAAAAAGGTTTTTTTTAGGAGCTAATTTTCCGAAAATGTTAAAATTTCTTGGTGATACTACTCGGAAATTTAGAGTCGGAGCTATCGCTCCAGATTTATCAGATGATTATAGGAATTTGTTGAAAAAGGATCAGTCTCCCTTTCAAAGTTTGAGTGGCTTAAATGATGCGCTGTATTCAGATACTTTTCAGTATGGATTGGGGAAGTTGTTAAGGTTTTCAGATCGAAATGCTATGGCGCATTCACGAGAAGTTCGTTTACCTTATCTGTCTCATGAATTGGTTGGATTTGCATTTTCTTTACCAAATGATCATAAGATGAAAAATGGTTGGAGTAAGCTGATATTGAGGGAGTCAATGCAGAATGTTTTGCCTAAAGAAATAGCTTGGCGAAAAGATAAGAAGGGGTTTCAAGCTCCAGCTAGTTGGTTGAAAGAAAAAAGAGTTGCTGAATTAGTTGAAGATAGTATCAGTAATTTGCAACAAATTGGAATTATAGATACACCTATAGCAAGTAAATCGTGGCAATATATTATGGTAAATAAATTGTTAAGTTAAATGAGCCAGAACAATAGGATAGCAGTTTTATTAAATGGTCCAATTAAAAACGACTACAGAGTAATTAAAGTTATAACTACCCTGAGTAGGTCGAATAGCGTTGATTTGTTTTATATCAATGGGTCGGAAGATGATCAGGCTATTTTTAATACTAATGTTTGTCTTTACTCAATTGATAATCAAGATTCTTTTCTTAAGAAATTAATAAGAAATACTTTATTCTATTTAGAGTTTAATTTTTTTAAACCTGAGGTTTTGGAGAAGAATGTGAAATATGATTACATACTAGCAAACGATTTGCCCACCTTGCTTCCAGCGTTTAAGATTGCAAGACAATTGTCTTCTAAATTGATTTATGATTCTCATGAAATTTATATTGAGACAATAAATCAATTTTTTCCAAGGATTGCTCCGTTCCATAAAAAAATTATTTTTTCTACTTGCAAGTTTGTTATGACCCAATCTGGAAGGTTGATTGAAAAAAAAATAGTTAGAAAAAGTGATTTTATGCTGACTGTTAATACCTCCTTGAAAGAATATTTTATAAAGAATTATTCACCTAACAAGATTGAAGTGGTTATGAATTTTCCTTATTCAAAGAAGGTGGGTTTAGATGAGAGTAAAATCGATTTTAGAGGGAGGTACGGTTGGTTAGATGATGATGTGGTATTCCTGTATCAGGGAGTTTTAAATGAAGGGAGAGGTCTTCGACTTATGTTGGAGGCAATGCGTAGCGTGGATTTACGTTGTAAGTTAGTGATTTTAGGCGATGGGTTTATAAAACCTAATTTAAAAGGTATTGTAAAAAAATACGATTTAAAAAAAAGAGTTAAATTTATTGATAAAGTAGCTTTATCAAGCTTGCCTCAATATACACGATCTGCAGATGTTGGGGTTAACCTATTAGAGTCAACTAACCTTAGTAAGAAGTTTGCATCTCCAAATAAATTATTTGAATATATACAGGCAGAAATACCTGTGATGTGTAGTTATAGTGTGGAAAATGATAAAATTATGAAGAAACATAAAGTTGGACTTTCTACGCGAAACAGAATTGATGAAATTGTAACGGTAATGGAAAAGTTTATTTTTCTTGATAGATCCCCTCTGAAAGAGAACTGTAAGATCGCTTCAAGAGAGTATGTTTGGGAAAGTCAAGAAGGGTTAATTGTCGATGTTTTTAGTTGATAGAATATTCATTTTCCTTTTGATTTACCTTGAAAAAAAGTAGTACTATTGTATGTAGACAGATTAGAGAGGGTGTTAATTGTTAGAATTTTAAACGGTTGAAGTTTGGATATAAAAAATAAAAAAATATTAGTACTAGCGCCACATACAGATGATGGTGAATTAGGGTGTGGAGGGACAATTTCTAAGTTGCGCGAACAGAATGAAGTCTTTTATGTCGCATTTTCTTCATGTCAAAGGTCTTTGCCGGAAGGTTCAGATCCTGATGTGCTAAAATATGAGGTTAAAAAAGCAACTAAAATACTTGGGATTGATAGTGAAAATTTATTTTTATTTGATTTTCAGGTGAGAGATTTTCCTGAACATAGACAAGCTATTTTAGAGGAGATGATTCTTTTAAGAGAGAAGATTAATCCTGATTTAGTATTCGTTCCTAGTCCATCGGATATTCATCAAGATCATAAAACAATTTCTGAAGAAGGGCTAAGGGCATATAAAAATTCATCCATTTTAGGTTATGAAATGCCTTGGAATAATGTAACTTTCAATACTCGTAGTTTTATTGTTTTGGATGAACCTAATATCAAGGCTAAAGTAGAAGCGTTAAAAGAATATAAGTCTCAATTAAAAAGAGGTTATCTAAATGAAGATTTTGTAAGGTCATTGGCGAAAGTTAGAGGGTTGCAGATTGGTGTTAAGTATGCGGAGGCCTTTGAAGTAATTAGATGGGTTTTACATTAAAAAATAAAAAATGAATCTTATAAGCGACAATTTTGTTAAGGGTGTCCAGTTTGAAATAGGGAACTTTTGTATTATTGAGGATGATGTTGAGGTAGGGGATAATGTGAAAATTGAAAATTATACCATTATAAAAAAAGGAACTAAAATTGGATCGAATACAGTTGTAGGGAATTATTGTGAGCTTGGTCAAGGGCAGGTTATAGGTAATAATGTGATAATTCAAGGAAGGATAAGGATGGGGAATAATTGTGTTATTGAGGACAATGTTACAATCAAGTATGGATCTATTTTAACGGGTGATGTGTTGTTAAAAGAAGGTTGTTTTCTTGGTCCTAATGTTATAACACTTGGGTCTACTCATGAGAGGGTTGAAATTCATGGAACAATAATAGGAAATAATACATATGTCGGGGCTGGATCAAAAATTGCTGGAGGCGTTAAGATTGGGAATGATATAACTATTGGTGCATTGAGCTTTGTAAATAAAGATGCTGAAGAGTCTGGGATTTATGTAGGTGTACCTGTGAAAAAAATTAAATAGTTAATGAATATTGCCGTAACTGATATATCTGATTTATTTCAATTAGAGCTGAGAGGTGATAAGTCTAAAATTGTAACCACAGTAGCTTCAATAAAAAATCAATCAGAAGGTGCTTTAATGTGGGCAAAGGCTGCAAGTTTTATCAATCAGGTTGAAAAAGGTGTGTTAATTTGTTCTGAAAAAGATTTTTCAGAGGATGTTGGACATGATGATGTTGCGTACTTGATTACTGGAGATTCTCCAAGGTTAGTGTTTTCTAAAATAGTCCAATATTATATTGGATCATCTATAATTAACTTGAAAAATGAAGTTTCTTTCCATAAGAAAAGGGAAGATATTGAAATTTCTGAGAATTGTTTTATTGGTCCGAATGTCGAAATAGGAAAAGGAACAATTATTTACCCAAATGTAGTTATTCATTCTGGTTCCGTTATCGGTGAAAATTGTATTGTAAAATCATTTTGTTCAATTGGCTCTGAAGGGCTGGGTTATGAAAAAGAGGGGGGCGCTTTGGTTAAGTTTCCCCAGATCGGAGGGGTTGTAATGGGAGATAATGTAGAGATTGGACCCAATTCGACAATAAGAAGAGCTGCATTAGATGATACTTTGATCGGTGACGGGTGTAAGATTGGAGCTTTTGTTAATATTGGACATAATTGTATTATTAAAGAGAATGTGATAATGACTTGTCAAATAGTAACAGCTGGAGGGTCTGTTGTAGGTGAAAATGTATTTATGGGAGTTGGAAGCTCTTTGAAACAAAAAGTCAACGTTGGTGCTGATGCTGTAATAGGTCAAGGTGCCGTTATAATTAGAGATGTAAAACGGAATGATGTTGTTGTAGGTAATCCCGGAAAAGTTATTGGAAATAATAGGGGCAATTGAAAAAGGCACTTATCATATGTTATGATTTTCCGCCACTTCCCTCGGTGGCTTCACAAAGACCATTTTCATGGGCGAAAAATTTTTATAGTAATAATATATTTCCAGTAGTAGTAACTCGAAAATGGAAAGATAAAATTAATAACGTTGCTTCTTATTTTGAAAAAGATGCTGAAGGTGATGAAGTAGAGGAATCGCAAGAAGGACTAATAATAAAGTGCAGCTTTCAGGGGAGTTTTAAATCAAAACTATTCAAATCAAATACTTTTTTTATCAACACTTTGAGAAGGGGAATAACTGTAGTTGAACATTTGTTGAAATGGGAATTTACAGGATTTGACGATACTTATTTTTTGTATCAAAAATCGAGAAGATATCTTATGCAAAATAAGGTAGATTTTATTTTGGTGTCAGGACAGCCATTTACCCTTTTCAAATATGCTTATAAATTAAGTAAGGAATTTGATGTTCCTTATATTTTGGACTATCGAGATGGTTGGAGTACAGATCATGCCGTGAAAAGTAAGTTGTTGAAAATGATTTCATTCCAAGAGAAGAGGCTCGAAAGAAAATACTTGAAAGGAGCATCTTTTTTTACTGCAGCGTCAGATAACATCATATTAGAAAATAAAAAACTTTTTCCTTTTTCAAGAGGGTTTGTTCACGAAAATGGTATTGATCTTAGTATACTCAATTTGTTAAAAAAAGAAAGAGGCTATGAAAACCCTTTGTTTACTATAATATTTACAGGGTCGTTGTATAATCAACATGATGTAGGGATGTTTTTGGAGGGGATAGAGCAGTTTTTGGTTGAAAATAAATCAGCAAGAATAAAGATTAAGTTTGTAGGGATAAACTTAAAACCATCAGACAACACTGAGCTAGTTCATAGTTTTCAATTGAAATATCCAAATTTAATTGAGGTTATAGATGCTGTTTCTCATATAGAATCGATTCGATATCAGCTTTCTAGTACACTTTTACTTAAATTTGATTATACGGGACAGCATCAAGGTATGTTAGGTGCAAAACTGTATGAATATGCGGCAACCAAAAAGCCTATATTAACAGTCTTGAGTATTAAGAATAAAGAAACTACCTTTTATCCGAATAGAAATATTCAATATATGGTGACTAGTTCGGATGAAATTGTTAAAGTTGTAAAGTCATTGTATGATAAACATTGTCGAGGAGAGATTGTAGAGTCTGATTTAAGTGATGATGAGATTTTTTCTTTTTCTAGAACACATAAAATAAAAGAATTGACGAAAATAATATATTCAAATATCTAGGAATGAGTGATAAAATAATAATCTTAGATTATAAGATGGGAAACCTAAACTCTGTCAAAAAAAAAATTGAGAGATTGGGAGCGGATGTTATTATATCTTCAATAAAAGAGGATGTTTTAAGTGCTGATAAGTTGATCCTTCCTGGTGTTGGACATTTTGGAATGGCAATGGATAGTTTAAGAGATTTAGGACTCATAGAGCCATTAAACGAAGCTGTTTTAGTAAATAAGATTCCTGTACTAGGGATTTGCCTGGGAATGCAGATAATGACTAAGAAAAGTGATGAAGGTGGTGTTGAAGGATTGGGCTGGATAGATGCTGAAGTAGTGAGATTTAAAGTTAATGATACCTTAAAGTTTAAAGTGCCACATACAGGATGGAATCAAATTTCTAATTTGAAAAATAGTAAATTAATGAATGGAATATTAGATCAATCAGAATTCTACTTTGTTCATTCGTTTTATGTGAAGTTAGGAAATCCTTCTTTAGGTTTAAATGATACTGAATATGAAAATTCCTTTACTTCAGCCTTTGAAAAAGAAAATATTTATGGGGTGCAATATCATCCAGAAAAAAGCCATGATGTTGGAGCGTTGTTGTTAGAGAATTTCTTGAACTTATAATTATGTTTAGACCTAGAGTAATACCAGTTTTATTGTTGAAAGGGCAGGGCCTGGTAAAGTCGGTAGGCTTTAAAAAGTATAAGTATATTGGTGACCCTATAAATGCTGTTAAAATTTTTAATGATTTAAAAGCGGATGAGTTAGTCTTTTTAGATATTCTGGCGTCTAAAGAAGATCGGTTGGTTTCATTAGATTTTGTTAAGGATGTTGGTGAGGAAGCTAATATGCCATTTGCTGTTGGCGGTGGGATTAGAACGGTTGAAGATATTCGCTCAATAATAGGAGCTGGAGCAGAGAAGGTGATAATAAATACAAGTGCAGCGGAGGATCCGAAATTTATCAAAGAAGCTTCAAGTATGTTTGGTTCTTCAACGATTGTAGTTTGTATTGACGTTAAGAAAAAGTTTTTAAGCGGAGAAAAAACTTGGATTTTAGGAGGGTCTAAATCCACAAAGTATAACCCTATAGAGTTTGCTAAACTCGTACAAGAAAACGGAGCTGGAGAAATTATTATACAGTCAATAGAAAAAGATGGTTGTATGGAAGGGTATGATATAGAATTGATTAAAAGTATATCAGAGGCAGTAACTATACCAGTTGTAGCTCTAGGGGGGGCTAAAGGAGTTGAAGATTTAAAAGAGGCATATTGTAAAGGTTATGCTAATGGACTTGCTGCAGGAAGTATGTTTGTATATCAAGGTGTAAATAGAGGTGTGTTAATAAGTTATCCAGAAAAATCTGAGTTGAGATTTTAAATAATTGTAGAATTAACTTAACATCTTTAGTAAGTTTGCTATTGTATGGAAAAAAGAAAGTACCAGCAATGTAAACGATGTGTTTTAGATACATCAGATCCTTATATTAAGTTTGATGAAAAAGGATTCTGTAATCATTGTATAGAATTTATTGAAAAAACTTCTCAACTTGTATATCAAGGAAAAACTAGCGATAAGGAGTTAGAACTGATTGTAAATGAGATAAAAAAAAATGGAGCGAGTGGTGATTATGATTGTGTTGTTGGAATTAGTGGTGGCATAGATAGTTGTTATGTAGCATATAAAGCCAAGCAATTAGGTTTAAGACCTTTGGCGGTTCATATGGATAATGGCTGGAATTCGGAAGAGGCCGTTAATAATATTAAAAAAGTTTGTAATAAATTAGGAATCGATTACCAAAGTTATGTCTTAGACTGGGAAGAGTTTAGAGATATACAGCTTTCTTTTTTAAAATCATCAATTGTAGAATTAGAAATACCTACAGATACAGCAATTCCAGCAGCACTGCACGAGATTGCGTCAAAACATAATATTAAATATATTTTAAGTGGAGGGAATTACGCAACAGAAGGAATACTCCCTGATAGTTGGTTTTATAATCCTAAAGATAAAAGGTTATTAAAGGCAATACATAAAAAATATGGGACAGTAAAGATGAAAACTTTTCCCGCGTTTGATATAAAAAAAGAACTTTATTTTAAAATTGTAAAAGGGATTAAGATAATTTATATTCTTAATTATGTTCCATTCTCAAAAGGAGAAGCAATGGAACTTCTTAAAAGAGAATTGGATTGGAAATATTATGGTGGTAAGCATTATGAATCTAAATTCACTGGATTTGTACAGTCTTATATCCAACCCGAAAAATTTAATGTAGATTATAGAAAAGCCACATTTTCTACTCAAATATGTACAGGGGAAATAACTAGAGATGAGGCATTGCTTGAACTTAAGAAAAAACCTTACAATCCTGATTCGATAAAGCAAGAAAAAGAATATGTTTCTAAAAAGTTGGGAATCACTTTAGTTGAGTTTGAAGAGATTTTTGCAAAACCTATAAGAACTTATAGAGATTATCCTAATAATGAAAAGTTGTTGACGTTTGTTTATGATCTATATCGAAAATTTTTTAGTAAGAATGTAAATAACATACTTTATAGAGATGCTTCTTGTATTGCCTGTTCATGTACTGATGTTAAACCATTAAAAGGATATGAGGATTCTTATTTAGTAAAATGTACCAATTGTAATTTTATATTTACATCAAAAAACCCAACAGAAAAAGAGTTAATTGATCATTATGCTAGTTATAAAAGGGATGATTATCTTCCTCCATTAACCATTAAAAGGTATAATGAACTGTTGGATGAAATGGAGGTGTATAGAAAAACAAACAACATGCTAGATGTAGGGTGTGGTATGGGCTATTTTCTAGAACAAGCTAAGCTAAGGGGGTGGAATGTTTTTGGTACTGAATTTACAGATGGAGCCATCGCTATTTGTAAAGAAAAGGGTATATCAATGAATCAGGGAGTGTTAAATGAGAATTGGTATGATAATGAATCATTTGATGTTATTGCTTCATTCGAAGTAATTGAACATATAAATAACCCTCAAGTAGAAATGGAAACAACTGAAAAATTATTAAGAAAGGGAGGCTTGTTTTATTGCACCACTCCAAATTTTAATTCTTTTAGTAGGCATTATCTCAAGAATAAGTGGAATAATATATGTTATCCCGAACACCTATCTTATTATACGGCCAATACCCTATCAAGACTTCTTAAAAACTATAACTTAATTCCAGAGAGAACGTTAACAACGGGAATCAGTCTTACTAGAATAAAGAGTAGTAAGCACCGTGATGAAAAATTTGTGCCGATTACAAAGGATTCAACAGATGAAATCCTTAGAAATAAGTTGGAGGAAAAAATCTATTTTAGAAAGCTAAAGACTATTATAAACTCTGTTCTAACAACATTTAGGCTGGGAGATACAATTAAAATATACGCCATAAAAAAATAGTGTATGTGCGGTATAACTGGCTTTATTTCTTCAGAACTCGACAATAATAATTTATTGCGAATGACTAATGCGCTTAAGCATCGAGGACCTGATGCTTTTGGCTATTATTATGATAATATACTCAATATCGGTTTAGGGCATAGAAGGCTAAGTATTATTGATGTATCTGAAGCAGGAAATCAACCAATGACTTCCCATTGTGAACGATATACGATGGTTTTTAACGGTGAGGTTTATAATTTTAATGAAATAAAAAAGAAATTAAAGAGAAACTGGAAATCTAATTCAGACTCAGAAGTTATTCTTGAAGGATTTGCAGAATTTGGAGCGGATTTCGTGAGTCAATTAAATGGCATGTTTGCAATTGCTTTGTGGGATAAAACTGAAGGAAAGCTCTATTTATTTAGAGATCGATTTGGTATTAAACCACTATTATATTTTTTCGATGGGAAATCATTTGCTTTTGGTTCTGAGTTAAAAGCTTTGTTGTCCCTTAAATTTCCAAGAAAATTAAATAGGGAAGCTGTTAAAGACTATTTGTTTTTAGAGTATATACCCCAAGATCAGACCGTATTCGAGAACTATTTTAAATTAAAGCCAGGTCATTTTTTAGTTGTAGACGATAAAAAAAAGTTAGAGATTAAACCTTATTACCAAATTTTAGATAAACTCTCAGATAAAAACAGACGCTCAGAGCAGGAGGCAAAAGAGGAATTAAAAGAACAATTAACTCAATCAATCCAGCTTCGAAAAAATAGTGACGTTCCAATAGGTGCTTTTTTAAGTGGGGGGGCGGATAGTTCTCTTATTTGTTCCGTGTTTCAGGATGTCGAAAAGACTCCAATAAACACATTTAATATTGGTTTCGATGTGGCAGAATTTGATGAGTCTATTTATGCATCAAAAGTTGCAGATCATTTAAAAACAAATCATCACTATAATTTAGTGTCAGAGCAAAATGCAAAACACAAAATACAAGCCATTATTGATCAGTATGACGAGCCTTTTGCTGTGCCATCGGTTATTCCAACAACAATTTTATCGCAAATAACCAAAGAAAATGTAACTGTAGCATTGAGTGGAGATGGAGGGGATGAATTGTTCATGGGGTATGGTTATTATAATTGGCATCATAGGATTGATAAATTAAGAAAATTCGGAGGGAAATTCGGAGTAAAGGTTGCAGCACAAATTTTAAAATCTACAAATAATAGAGGCAAGCGTGCTGCTAGAGTAATGGATATTCCAGATTTTGGGATGAGCTGGCAACATATTTGGTCCCAGGAGCAGTATATGTTTCATGAGTCCGAGATATCTGAATTATTTTCTGAACCTTATAAGCATACGAGTACTCATGAGAATTGGAAGTCGATTAATAATTTACCTATTAATGCATTTGAGAAAATTTCATTGTTTGATATTCAAAATTACTTAGCAAATGATTTATTGCATAAAGTCGATATAGCCTCTATGAGTTCCGGCCTTGAACTTCGAGTACCTTTATTAGATCATAATTTGGTTGAGTTTGCAATTAACTTACCTATAGAACATAAGGTGAACCAAGGTGAACAAAAATATTTAATCAAAAAATTACTCGAAGATTATTTGCCTCACGACTTAATATATCGACAAAAATGGGGGTTCCCTGCTCCGGTAGGACATTGGATGCAGTCAGATTTGGCATATTTGATTGATACTTATTTAAGTAAGCAAATTATAGATCAATTAGGGTTGTTCAATTATTCATTTGTTGAAAAATTAGTCAAAGAATTTAAACAAGGATCATATTATCATTATAAGCGTATTTGGGCTCTAATTATTTTTAATATGTGGTATGAAAAATGGGGTTCTTAATAAATGTTTTTAGATCTTCTTTGATTTTTTTCTTTTTCTGAAATTTGGTAAATTAAGAACAGTGCCGAAAAATAAAATGGAACTAGAGGGATCTTGTATCTTACTAAGGCTCCAAAGTTTGCTGTCGCTAAACCAACACCAAAAGCGAGCATGATGCTGAATATCAGGGAATATTGAAGGATAGGATTCTGTCTAAGAATATTTATCATTCTGACGGGTTTAGTTTTCAAAATAATAATAATAGTAAAGATTAGTAGAGATAAATTTTCAAGTGCAGAAAGTGCCATTAAAGGGTTCCCAATTTCAGTAACAAAAGGACGGTAAAGAGTTGTGAATATTGCTAGTGGAGCTATGCGTAAGATGTCAGATGTAGAGCCATTTATTTCACCGAGGTCATAACTGTTACTTCCGTATTGACTTTCTCTTAATAAATCTTGCTGGGTAACTCTTGCTTTGTTAATTACTTTGTCGACAGAACTGTAATCCCCCATAGACTTACTAACTTCATTGAAAATAAAAGAACCGGAAAAACCAATTACCAGAATAATAAATGGAAATACAATGCTCTTAAATAATGCTGATTTAATTTTATGAATATAAGCTTGATTAATCCATAAAAGCATACTTGGAATTAGGCAGCCCATTACATATGGTTTAATATTTAGAATTATTATAAAATTCATAATAAAAAGGACAATGTTTAGTGTGACTTTTTTATTTGAAATAAATATTTGATAAAAGTTATAAGTAATCCAGCATGTTGCCCCAATTATGTAGGTATCTTTCATTATTCCAGAACCCCAAAATACAAAGCTTGGCATGAACAAAATCGCTATTGCTAAATATCTTGTGTGTGTGTGGTATAGTTTGTTAAATAGTTGAAATAATTTCCAAATACCCACATAAGATAGACAGCTTAGGAGAATTGTAGTTGGTATATATGTTTTAGCTCCTAGAAGTGTGAGTATAACAGAATACCTAACTACAGTAAATGTATTGGGATCCTTCCATACGTAAAGATGAGGCCAATATGTATTCCAATCAAAATGCGCGTAATTCTCAACAGTAAGGTTGTTAGCAAGAATTGAAAAGCCAATCATAGGTTTGTAAAACAGCATTTTTCCAATTACAACAGAGTCCAAAAAGTACGTGTGTGTGTCTCCTCCGTTATAATAAAAGACATAGACGAGAGCGAATGCTATTCCTCCAAAAATTTTAAATGTAAGCCCTTTTACAAAATATTTATATTCCGGGTGCCTAATAATTTGCTTAGCTTTGATTTGATAAGCAACGAGATAAATAATAAGCATATACATCGGAGTAAGGATAAAATCCAATATAGATAAAACTTCTCCCATAGATATTATTAATTGATGGAACCCAAAGCTACTAAAATGAAAGCTCTTTACCTCACCTATGATGGTTTAACTGATCCTTTAGGTCAATCTCAGGTTTTGCCTTATATCCAAGGATTAAAGCAGAAAGGTTTTGACTTCACTATAATCAGCTTTGAAAAGGCTCAAAATTATAAAAAAGAACGCGCCGTTATTTCGGGCATTGTTGATCGTTCTGGGATTGGGTGGGTTCCACTGAGTTATACAAAGAATCCTCCTGTACTTTCTACAATTTATGATATCAACAAGTTTAAAAAAGCTGTTGCTCAAGCAATTAAAAAAGATGAGGTTACCTTGATTCATTGTCGAAGTTATATTTCTGCTTTAGTCGGATTGTGGGCCAAGAAGAAGTATGGAATTCCTTTTGTTTTTGATATGAGAGGGTTTTGGGCAGATGAACGAGTTGACGGGAAAATATGGAGTTTGAATAACGTTGTCCATAACCGAGTTTACAAGTATTTTAAGAAAAAAGAAAAAGAATTTTTGACTGAAGCTGCTTATACCATTTCATTGACTTATGCAGGTAAAGAGGAGATTGAATCTTGGAACTTAAAAGGACAGTCTCCAATTCAAGTAATTCCATGCTGTACGGATGAAAATCATTTTAACATTTCAAAAAAAGAGAATAAACGAAAAGAATTGGGCTTACTTGATGATGATTTTATTATCTCATACCTTGGCTCTATTGGGACGTGGTACATGTTAGATGAAATGCTCGACTTCTTCAAAGAATTAAAAAAACTGAAAAATCAGTCCAAATTTATGTTCATCACTAAAGATGATCCAAATGTTATTTTGACAAAATGCGAAGAAAAAGGATTGAACTTAAACGATATAATTATAAAACCATCGAGTCGAAATGATGTGCCTGCTTATATAAATACGAGCGATGTTTCAATATTTTTTATAAAACCAGTTTACTCAAAGAAAGCTTCTTCGCCAACAAAAATGGGAGAAATAATGAATATGGGAATACCTGTAGTGTGTAATTCTGGAGTAGGTGATGTGGATGTTGTTATGAATAAAGTTTTACCTGAATTTCTTGTCCATTCCTTTCATTCCAAATCTTATCAAAGCGTTGCTGCAGAATTGATTAAAAACCAATCCAACTTTAAAATTGAAAAAATTGTAAGTACTTCCACAAATTATTTTTCTTTATCTAATGGAATTGAAAATTACTACAATGTCTATCAATCAATTTTAGATTAAATAAAGCCGATTGTTTTGAGTGCTCCTCAATTCAATAATTATTAATTTTATCTTTAAGATGCCTAAAATTTTATTTATAGCTATTCATCGACCTGATAGATCTCCAAGTCAACGATTTAGGTTTGAGCAATATTTAGATTTCTTAGAAAAAAATGGATGGGACTACGAATTTTCCTACTTGATATCCGAAAAAGATGACAAATATCTCTACCAAAAGGGATTTGTTTTAATGAAAGCTTTCATCCTAATTAAGGCCATTTTTACTAGACTTAAAGATGTATACAACGCATCAAATTTTGATATGATTTTTATTCAAAGAGAAGCTTTCTTTACAGGAACTACTTTTTTTGAAAAAAGATTTTCAAAATCGAAGGCTAAGTTAGTTTTTGACTTTGATGATTCTATTTGGCTGCCAAATGTGTCTGAAGGAAATAAAAAATTGCTATGGTTAAAGAATGGAGGGAAAACGAAAAACATTATCTCATATTCGGATCTAATTTTTGCCGGAAATAAATATTTAGCAGATTATGCTTCAGAATTTAACGACAATGTGGTAATTGTTCCGACAACAATAGATTTGAATTACCATAAGGTGAAAAGTGTCACTGACTCTAAAACAATTACAATAGGTTGGACAGGTACCTCTACTACGTTACCTTATCTAGAAAATATATTGTCCGTTTTGGAACGCTTAAAAGAAAAGTATAGTGATACAATAGATTTTAAAATTATCGTTGATGTTGAAAAAGAGTATAAATCTATTGGTGCGAAAACAACCCTATGGACGCGGGATGAGGAAGTTGAAGAGTTAAGTAAGATCGATGTTGGAATAATGCCATTGCCAGATACACAGTGGACACGTGGTAAATGTGGTTTTAAAGGCTTGCAATATATGGCTTTGGAAATTCCTACTGTAATGTCGCCAGTGGGTGTAAATTGTGATATCGTTAACAACGGGAAGAATGGGTTTTTGGCGGATACTGATGAAGAATGGTTTGAGGTGATTTCGAATTTAATTGATTCCTTGGAGCTAAGAAAGAATTTAGGAATTGAAGCTAAAAAGACAATTCAAGAATATTACTCTGTTAGTTCACAAGAGAACGTTTACCTAGCAGAATTTGAGAAACTTATACAAAGTAAATGAAAATATTAGTTACGGGAGGAGCAGGTTACATTGGTTCACATACCATTATTGAGTTATTACAAAATACAGATTGGGATATCATCTCTATTGATGATTATTCGACTTCATCTGAGGGAACATATAGTAGGGTTGAAGAAATTACCGGTAAGAAAATTTTATTTCATCAAGTAGATTTAAAGAATTACCAAGAACTGCTAAGGGCGGTTGAATCTTATTCGGATATCGTAGGAATTATTCATTTTGCTGCTCATAAGTGGGTAGGAGATTCCGTTGAGAATCCATTAAAATATTATGAAAACAACTTGGGAGGCTTAGCTAACGTTTTAAAAATGCAAACGGCATGTAATATTCCTAATTTTATTTTTTCCTCTTCTTGTTCAGTTTACGGAAATATAACCCAATTACCAGTTACAGAAGATTCTGATTTGAACCTTGCAGAGTCACCTTACGCTTATACAAAACAAGCTGGTGAAAGAATGATATCCGATTATATCAAATCTCAAGCAGACAAAAAGGCAATGAGTTTAAGGTATTTTAATCCGGTTGGAGCACATTCAAGTGGATTAAATGGCGAGATACAACCCAAACCAAATAATTTGTTGCCATACATAACGCAAGCCGCAATTGGAAAAGTAGATAGCTTTACTGTTTATGGAGATAATTATCCTACAAGAGATGGCTCATGTATTAGAGATTATATTCATGTTAGTGATATAGCTGAAGCACATGTGTTAGCATTGCAAAAACTGATCAATGACGAGGGTAGTATTGCATATGATGTGATTAATTTGGGTAGCGGGAATGGCGTTAGTGTGTTTGAGATAATCTCAGCTTTTGAAAAAGAAAATGATATAAAACTAAAATATAATGTTGGTCCGAGAAGAGAGGGAGATGTGGAAAGCATTTTTTCTGATTCTAAAAAGGCAAAAGATATTTTAAGTTGGGAGCCGAAATACACTGTAAAAGAGATGGTTACTTCCGCATGGAAATGGGAGAAAAAACTTTTTGAAAAATAAAATGAAAAAAATACTTGTGGTAAAATAGATTTAATATATATTTGCAGCCGCTTAGGGCGATTAGCTCAGTTGGTTCAGAGCATTCCGAAGTACTTCGGAAGGGTCGGTTCGAAAGTGAAAAGAAAAAAACTTTAAATTGATATTAGGGCGATTAGCTCAGTTGGTTCAGAGCACCTCGTTTACACCGAGGGGGTCGGGGGTTCGAATCCCTCATCGCCCACAAAGCTTCTTCATTACGAAGAAGCTTTTTTGTTTTTATGATATTATGTGTTGTGTTTACATTTTGTTTTCGGAAAAACGCAATAAGTATTATGTAGGTTATACTTGTGATAATATTTTAAAGAGATTAGATAAACATAATTCAAATCATAAAGGATTTACTGGAGGAGTAGGTGATTGGAAGGTGGAATATCTCGAATCAGAATTGTCTAAAGAAGGAGCCATTAAAAGAGAACGAGATATAAAGAGAAAGAAATCTCGAAAGTATATTGAGTTTTTAATAGGAAAAACTAACCTTTAGTTAAAAGAGTAATAGCAATATTTACATAAAACTGTAGTTTTGTAAACAATGAGGATTAAACTGTTTTTATATTTTGTTTTTGTACTATTCACTTTTAGTGGTTTAGCTCAGGAAAGGGTGACTACTTTTGGAATCCAATTAAAGCCTATTATTCCTGTTGAATTCTTTAGTGCAGGGAAGCAAGAGGTGAATAATAATGATATTTTTTATACCAATCAACCGAAACTAGGAATGAGTTTTGGGATGGTGATAAGAAAAGGACTCACAAAAAATATTTCTTTAGAAACAGGATTGAATTTTTTAAGAAGAAATTTTGATTTAACAATTGAAGATCAGTCTATAGGTTTTTCTGGAACTTCAGATTTTAGTATAGTGAATTATGAAATTCCAGTATTGGCTTTGGTGTATGTGGAGTTAAGTAGGAGCATATTTATGAATGTTTCCGGTGGCATATCACTGGATATTTATCCAACCCCACTTTTTGTTTCAGATGATTATTTTACCAATGCTATTAATAGGTCGAATTGGATTCAACCAAGTTTGTTGGCTAACGTTGGTTGGGAATATCGAACAGAAAAAAGTGGTTATATCTATTTTGGAGCTTCTTTGCATCGATCTTTTAATAAAGCAATCTTTACTGAATTTGTTGGGTATACGGAATTTGATCAAAATGGTAACAGACAGGTTATTGATGAAACAACATTTGATGTGACAGGCAATTATTTTACGATCGATTTGCGTTATTTCTTTCATGAAGATCCTGAGAAAAAAAGAAAGAAAAAGAAAAAAGGAGAAAAAAGGATTGCAAATCCCAACGAACATTATGATAAGAATGGGAAGCGTATTTTTATCGATCCACGGAAAAAATAATTTACTTTTCTTTAAATTTTAAAGACGCTGAGTTGATACAGTATCTTAACCCTGTAGGCTTTGGGCCATCCTCAAAAACATGTCCCAAGTGACCTCCACAATTAGAACAATGAACTTCATTTCTAGAATACCCTAAATGATTGTCAGTCCCGATAGCTATACCGTTATCAATAAAATTGTAGAAACTTGGCCAGCCCGTCCCTGATTTAAACTTTGTTTCAGATAAAAAGAGTTTTTGTTGACAACCAGCACAAGAATAGATGCCTTGCTTTTTGTTGTCCCAATATCTACCGGTAAAAGCTTGTTCTGTACCACTTTTTCTTAAAACACGATACTGTTCAGGAGCTAGTTTAGCCTGCCATTCGGCATCAGATAAGTTGAAATTAAAAGTGGTTTTTGTTTTCTCAGGTTTTTGTCCACAAGAAACAAGTGTAAATAGGGTAATTGTAAATAAAAGAAATAGATGTCTCATAATATTAGATTTAAGCTTATACAAGGTTAACTATATTGTGGTTTAATTATTTTAATCACATGCTATTTTCAGTACTTTTGTCGCACAAATTACACGGATTTGAGTTCTATTTGATGAACCCATGTCAGTTCGAGTGTTTTTTGATTTTTGTTCTTGGTACTCCCGATTAAAATTCGGAAACGTGAATTGACAAAATCAAAAAGTGTATCGAGAATAGGTTTGCACGATTGACTTAGATTAAAATTATTAGGCGCATGAAAATTTCTTACAACTGGTTAAAAAATTATATTGACACTTCGGCTTCGCTCAATGCAGATTCTGGTGTTAATCCAGAAAATATTTCTGAGATATTAACGGATAGTGGATTGGAAATTGATGGTATGGAGAAAATCCAAACCATTAAAGGAGGATTGGAAGGGTTAGTTGTTGGAGAGGTCCTGACTAAAGAAAAACATCCTGATGCGGATAAATTAAATTGCTCAACGATTAACATCGGAGGTGAAACACCTTTAGATATTGTTTGTGGTGCAACAAACTTGGAGGTAGGACAAAAAGTTGTTGTAGCAACTGTTGGAACAACGCTTTATTCAGGAGATGATAGTTTTAAGATTAAGAAATCGAAGATTAGAGGACAATTGTCTGAAGGGATGATTTGTGCCGAAGACGAAATAGGATTAGGAAAAGGACATGATGGTATTATGGTTTTAGAACCAGCCACAGCTGTTGGAACTTTGGCTAAAGATTATTTTAAAATTGAAGATGATTACGAATTAGAGATTGGTTTAACTCCGAACAGAGCTGATGCAACTGGGCACATTGGTGTTGCAAGGGATGTAGTTGCTGTATTAGGACAAAAACAAGAAATCAACTTGCTAAAACCTTCTGTAGATGATTTTAAGGTTGATAATACCGAATTGAATATTACTGTTGAGGTTGAAGATGCTGAATTGTGTCCTCGTTACTCAGGAGTTACTATTAGCGGATTAGAAGTTAAAGATTCACCGGATTGGTTAAAAAATAGATTACTGAGTATTGGATTAACTCCAATTAATAACGTGGTGGATGTTACCAATTTTGTATTGCACGAAACAGGTCAACCTTTACATGCTTTTGATGCAGCAAAAATTGCAGGAAATAAAGTGATCGTTAAAACGGTTGCTGATAAAACTAAGTTTACTACTCTTGATGAAACAGAAAGAGAATTGTCGGATAAAGATTTGATGATTTGTAATGCTGAAGAAGGAATGTGCATTGCAGGTGTTTTTGGAGGGAGTGAATCTGGAGTTTCCAATTCTACAACAAGTATCTTTTTAGAAAGTGCTTATTTTAATGCTGTTTCAGTTCGTAAATCGGCTAAACGACATGGATTAAATACGGATGCTTCTTTCAGGTTTGAAAGAGGAGCAGATCCAAGAATTACTATTTACGCTTTAAAAAGAGCTGCGAACTTAATTAAGGAAGTTGCTGGAGGAAAGGTTTCTTCTGAGATAATAGATGTTTATCCAACACCAATTGAGAATTTCGAAATTGATTTTTCTTTTGAAAATTGCGATCGTTTAATTGGTCAAGCTATTGATAGAGACGTCATCAAAAAAATCTTAACGGATTTAGAGATTGAAATTGTTGCTGAAGAGGGTGATGAGCTGAAACTTTCTGTACCGCCATTTAAAGTGGATGTGCAAAGGGAAGTTGATGTGATTGAAGAAGTATTGAGGGTGTACGGTTATAATAATATTGTATTGCCGGATGTCTTGAAGTCTTCTTTGTCATATAGAACAAAACCAGAGAAAGAAAAAGTAACGAATATTATTTCTGATTTATTAGTTTCTAATGGGTTTAACGAAATGTTGTCCAACTCATTAACCAAATCAGATTATTACAAAGAAACGGCTGATTCATTAGTAAGAATGAAAAACCCTTTGAGTAGAGAATTAGACGTTTTAAGACAGTCTATGGTTTATGATGGGTTAGAGACTATTGTGTACAACCAAAACAGAAGAACCAGTGATGTGAAGTTGTTTGAGTGGGGAAAAACTTACTTTAAAACAGCAACAAAATTTAAAGAGCATAGCCATTTAAGTTTATTTATTTCTGGAGCCACTACCAACGAAAATTGGGATACTACTAATGCCGGTGATGTTAACTTTTACCAGTTAAAAGGTGTGGTAAGTGCCATTATGGAAAAGTTTGGAATGAACAAGTTTAATGTAAGAACTGAAGAGTCTGATTTGGCATGTTTAGATTATGGTTTAAAATACAAAGTAAACAACATCGATTTAGTAGAGTTTGGGAAAATTGATGGCGCTACTCAAAAACAATTCGATATTAACAACGATGTATTCTATGTTATCTTTAACTACGACAACTTAATTAAGTTGGTAGGGATGAATAAAGTGGTTTACAAAGAGGTTGCTAAATTTCCTGCTGTACGTAGAGATTTAGCATTGTTAATTGATAAGGCAGTTGCTTATAGCTCAATCCAAGAATTAGCCTCTAAACAAGATAGAAAGCTCTTAAAAGCAATTAATTTGTTTGATGTGTATGAAGGAAAGAACTTGCCTGAAGGTAAAAAATCTTATGCGGTAAGTTTCCAGTTTCAAGATGAAACAAAAACCTTGGTAGATAAGCAAATTGATAAAGTAATGTCTAAGATTATTTCTTCTTTAGAAAAAGACTTAGGTGCTCAGTTGAGGTAGTGCTGAAACAAAAAATAATTTTAAAAAAGCGAAACTAAGTTTCGCTTTTTTTGGACAAAAGCTGTTCTCAAGCCTACCGTTTAAAAAAAGTAGTAAATCCATTTTTTGTTTTTCTATATCTTCAATGTTGTAAAAAGAAACCCTATTGACGATAATTTTATTTTTAACCTCTTTTTGCCTACTTGGCGTAAATAAGGATTTCTTAAATTAGCTTATTGTCTAGATAATAAACCAAGTGGGACGCTCGAAATATCAAATCAGAACAAAACATATTTCTTTGCGATAGAATGGCCTGATTGTTAGTTCAGGAAAAAAAATACAAAGAAAATTAGTTGAGCAAAATAACAATGGATGCTAAAGAAATAATTGCCTTTAAGTTCACTATATTGGTGGATTATCTGAAGTAAAAGAGCTACAAAAAACCACGCGCTATAATTGCTAAAAGGTGCTATTCCTCCATTAAACTCCCAAAAGTCGAATAGTGGGGCGCTATGTTCCAAAAAAAGATCTAAAAAAACCATCAAAAGAGCCGCAATAATAGCTTTGAAAAATTTATATAGCTTAAAACGGTTAGCTATTTCGCCTGTTATCATAACCAGTAGGGACCAATTGAGCCCGATAGACAAAGGTACCCCTGCTACTTTTGGACCAAGGTTTTTTCCATAGGTATATTCACCAAATAAAAGACCATAATTTACTCCAAGAAACTCAACAAAAATTCCAATAGCCGCATAAGTGAAAAAAAGCAACACTGCTTTTTTAGTCCTTATAGGGAACGCTATTACCAGCAGCAATCCAATTAAAGTTAAGTTTAGAGGGGTTTTACTAATAAACCAATCCTGAAAACCAAAACTAGAGCCTATTATTGCACAAAAATGGAAGAGGTATAATAGACTAGCTGAGATCAATGGCAATTTCTCTTGTTGGTCTAAGTATTTTTTCAGCTTAGTCATTTTTTAGATACGAGATTACTAACTATTCTTGCAGAGAGTAAGCAAAGTGGGATACCTCCTCCGGGATGAACTGATCCTCCACAAAAATATAGGTTGTTAATTTTGGAAGAAAAATTGGAATGTCTTAAGAACGCGGCAAATTTATTGTTGCTTGAATTTCCATATAAAGAACCACGATAAGAACTAGTTCGGTTTTCAATGGTTATGGGTTCTAATATTTCTTCAACTTCAATTAAATGGTTTAGATCGATCTTAAGAATTCTATTGAGCTTAGTAATGATGCTTTTTCTTGCATTTTTTTTAAGTTCTTCCCAGTCTTGACCATAGTTAGCAGGAGCATTAATCATTACAAACCAGTTTTCATGTCCTTTAGGAGCATCTTCGGGGGACTCTTTGCTTGTTATATTTATGTAAACAGTAGGATCTTCATGAATACCTTTCGTTTCAAAAATTTCTTTAAACTCTTCTTTGTAGCTGTCACTAAAAAAAATATTGTGCAAATCTAATTCAGGAAAAGTATCTTTTATACCCCAGTAAAATATTAAAGCTGAACTTGAGCGCTCTTGTTTCATTACTCTTTTAGGAGGAGTAATATCTTTAATGAGCTTGTTGTATGCTGAAAAAACATCCATGTTGCAAACAATCAAATCTGCTTTTTTTTCTCCTGTTTGACTTACTATTCCTGTAGCTTTTCCATTTTTATGAAGTATTCTATTGACCCTATTATTTAAGTGAATTTCTATTCCTTGGTCAACTGCTAAACGTGTTAAACTTTGCGATATTTTATGCATTCCACCTTTTGGGAAAAAAGTTCCGAAATACATCTCTAGATGCGGGATCATAGACATTATTCCAGGTGTTTCGTATGGGGAAGATCCGTTGTATGTTGCGTAGCGATTAAATAACTGAATAAGCTTTTCACTCTTGAAAGTCTTTCTATTTGTTGCATTTAAACTTTTAAAAAGATCAAGCTTAAAGAATTGTAAAGCTGTAAGAAGTGTTTTAAACCTTAGGTAAGTAGACACTTTATGTAAAGAGTGCTCTAAAAATAATTCTTTAGTTAAATCATATTTAATTTTAGCGTTTTTTAGGTATTTATTTATGGTAGAAGGTTTTTCATCAAATTTTTTAGCAGCTTCTTTGATAAATTGATCCAAATTTTTAGATACACTGAATCTTGTGCCGTCTTCCCAAAAATAATTGCAAATATTTTCTTTTTCAATATATTCGAAATATGATTTTGGATCATTTGAAAACAATCGAATTACCTCGTCGACTAAATGCGGCATTGTAAAAAGTGAAGGACCGGCATCCCACCTGTACCCTGATGAATTAAGAGCATGCAGTTTTCCTCCAGTATAGGCGCTTGATTCGTAGATATCAACGTTATACCCCCCTTTTTTTAGTCTTAAGGCTACAGAAAGACCTGCAATTCCTGATCCTATTACAATTGCTTTTTTCAATTAATTACAGTGTTTTGTTTAACAAAAGTAACAATAAATTAAACAAATATCAGGATTTTACTCTTTTGCCAGGTAAGGCGGTACTCTTTGTTCTGACATAATCAGTGCTGTATACTGCATCGAGATGTACATCTGAAAGAAATTCTTTTAAGTATTCGGATCGCTGTTCTCCGCATTTTGTAAGTGGAGGGTTATTAGATTCTGACTCTTTTTCTGAGTGTCGAACTAGATATATTGTAAATGTTTCATTGTCTTCCTGTGCCCAAAGGTTTGATTGAAACCCTAGAATTATTAAAATTATTATGAAATATTTTTTTGTCATATTAAAGTGATTGTTTGTTCAATTTTTAAAGTTAATAAAAGGAAATAGTTTGGGGAGTTAATTGTGATTTGGAACTTTTAAGAAATAACGAAGCAATCTCACTCTAAGAATAAGATTGCTTCGTTTATTTGTGTATTTCGGCTCCGGTCAATGAGCAAATTAAAATTCGCTATGACGAGTTTTTAATCGTTGAAAGTCCCTGAAATAAATTCAGGGTGACGTACTTGGTGAAATTTCTTTACTGGTAATTATTACAGCAAACCCTCATCAACAATATTAGGTAGCGTAACTTTTAAATCTGGGTTTCTTTCCATTTCGCGTTTAATGGCAAAAATAGCTTCATCGTTTCTTGCCCAGCTTCTACGAGCAATACCATTGTTTACATCCCAGAAAAGCATCGATTTTAATCTTCTATCAGCATCAGCAGAACCATCTAAGGTCATTCCGAAACCACCATTGGTTACTTCTCCCCAGCCAACACCACCACCATTGTGGATAGATACCCAAGTAGCACCTCTAAAGCTATCACCAATCACATTGTGAATCGCCATATCAGCAGTGAATTGAGAACCATCATAAATGTTAGAAGTTTCTCTATAAGGAGAATCCGTTCCAGAAACATCATGGTGGTCTCTTCCTAAAACTACAGGTGCAGAAAGTGTTCCATCAGCTACAGCATTATTAAAAGCTTCAGCAATTTTACTTCGTCCTTCTGCATCAGCATATAAAATACGAGCCTGAGAACCAACTACTAATTTGTTTTCCTGTGCTCCTCTAATCCAAGTAATGTTGTCTTGCATTTGTTGTTGAATCTCTTTTGGTGAAGATTTCATCATCTCTTCTAAAATGTCACAAGCAATGTTATCTGTTTTCAATAAATCCTCTGGGTTTCCAGAAGAACAAACCCATCTAAATGGTCCAAATCCATAATCGAAACACATTGGTCCCATAATGTCTTGTACATAAGAAGGGTATTTGAAATCTATTCCATTCTCTGCCATTATATCGGCTCCAGCTCTACTTGCTTCTAATAAGAATGCATTTCCGTAATCGAAAAAGTAAGTTCCTTTTGCAGTGTGTTTGTTGACAGCTGCAGCATGTCTCCTTAAAGTTTCTTGAACTTTTTCTTTAAACAACTCAGGGTTGTTCGCCATCATATCATTACTTTCTTCAACAGAAATTCCTGCAGGATAATAGCCTCCAGCCCATGGATTGTGTAGTGATGTTTGGTCAGATCCTAAATCAACATAAATGTTCTCTTCATCAAACTTTTCCCAAACATCAACTATGTTTCCATCATAAGCGATAGATACAATTTCTTTATCTGCTTTCGCTTTAGCAACTCTTGTACATAATTCATCTAAGTCAGAAATTACTTCATCAACCCAACCTTGTTCATGTCTTTTCCATGTAGCATCAGAATTTACTTCGGCAGTTACAGAAACCACTCCTGCAATATTTCCTGCTTTTGGTTGAGCTCCACTCATTCCTCCTAAACCTGCAGTAACAAATAATTTTCCTGCTGTTCCTTGGTCGTCAATTTTTCTACAACCGTTCAATACCGTAATTGTTGTTCCGTGCACAATTCCTTGTGGACCGATATACATGTAAGATCCAGCAGTCATTTGTCCGTATTGAGTAACACCTAAAGCGTTAAACTTTTCCCAATCATCTGGTTTAGAATAGTTTGGAATCATCATTCCGTTGGTAACAACAACTCTTGGTGCGTCTTTATGTGAAGGGAATAACCCCATCGGATGACCAGAGTACATAACTAATGTTTGCTCATCTGTCATTTCAGACAAATATTGCATACACAATAAATACTGTGCCCAGTTAGAGAAAACTCCTCCGTTACCACCGTAAGTAATTAACTCATGAGGGTGTTGTGCAATGGCATAATCCAAGTTGTTTTGGATCATTAACATAATTGATTTCGCTTGCACAGATTTTCCTGGATACTCATCAATCGGACGAGCATATATTTTATAATCAGGACGAAAACGGTACATGTAAATACGTCCGTAAGTTTCTAATTCGGCCTTAAATTCTTGAATTAATATAGGGTGGTGCTTCGCATCGAAATAACGTAACGCATTTTTAAGCGCTAATTTTTTTTCTTCAGCAGTTAATATTTCTTTACGTTTTGGGGCATGACTAACAGTTGTGTCTAATGCTTTAAATTCAGGTAATTCTGTTGGAATACCTTGCTGTACTTGTTCTTTAAAATTCATATGTCAAGATGTTAGAGGATAGACTATTAGATGTTAGAGTGTTTTTTGAAAACCAGTTGTCATCTTTTGAAATTCGTCTATCTTATTTTCTATTTCTTCTAATTTTTTGTTGCTTAAATAGTTTCTATTATTTGCTATAATTAACTGAGTAGTTAGTTCGAATGAAGAGCCTAAAGAAATGTCAAGAAAGTGAGAAAATGATTTGTTTGTTCTTGATGAACCTTCAGCTATGTTACTAGGAATGGAGATTGCAGATCTATTCATTTGCGATCTCAAATCATATTTTTCTTCCGAAGGGAATTCTGATAAGATTTCAAACATGTCATTAGTAATTTGCATAGCAACCTGCCATATTTTTAAATTCTTATAGTTGTGTTTTTTACGATTCTCCATTCAAAGTCTAAGCTCTAACTTCTTTTCTCTATAATCTATTTCTTTAGTCTTCTCCCTTTAGATTTATCAAAACCAAACGGACAATGTCTGCAGCCATTTTCACAACAATAACCTCTTTTTAAAAGGTACTTTTCAGTGAAAACACGATAACCTTCTGGTGTAAGATAGAAGTCATCCTCTTCCAATTTGTTTATTTTTGAGAAATCATTCATCCAAGACAAAGTTAAGAGATAAAATGAATTTTGACGTGAACGAAAACAATATTCCTCTTCAGAAAATTGCAGCCGATTTTTTAGAGCGGAAAAATGTGGAGCTTTTTATCTTAAGAGAGGACTTGATTCATCCCACAATTTCTGGAAATAAATGGCGAAAACTTAAGTACAATATCCTCGAAGCCAAAGCAAAAGGGATTGATACAATACTAACTTTTGGAGGCGCATTTTCTAATCATATAGCAGCCACTGCAGCTGCAGGGAATCAATTCGGATTAAAAACCATAGGAATTATTAGAGGGGACGAAGTGCGTAATTCTACTTTGGATTTGGCAGTAGAAAACGGAATGGAATTGAAATTTGTTTCTCGTGATGAATACAGAAAAAAAGATGCATCAGAATATTCTAATTGTTATGTTGTTCCTGAAGGAGGGTCAAATTCGTTAGCTGTTAAAGGATGTTCTGAAATAGTAAACAATATTGAGGTTGACTATGATGTTGTTTGCTGTGCTGTGGGAACAGGTGGTACCATTGCTGGAATAATTAGCTCGACAGAAAAACAAGTCTTAGGATTTCCTGCGCTGAAAGGTGGGGAGTTTTTAAAAGAAGACATCAGTCAATTATTAGAAGCATATAATTCTCATGGAGAATATTTAAATTGGAGCTTAATTACAGATTATCATTTCGGAGGGTACGCTAAAGTGAAACCTGAATTGATTGATTTTGTGCGTGAGTTTAAGTTGAACAATGATATCCTATTGGATTTTATTTATACCGGTAAAATGCTTTTTGGACTGTATGATTTAATTAACAATTCAAACCAATTAAACAATAAGAAAATTGTTGTTGTTCATACCGGAGGAGTTCAGGGGAATAAGGGTTTTGAAGAACGTTTTGGAATTAAAATTTAATGAATGAAGATAAAAGAGATTCAAAAGGAAATAAATAGAATTGATCTTTATTTATTGGATCAGATTTTAAAGGAGAGGTATGTTCCTGGAGAAACAATATTAGATGCTGGATGCGGTTCAGGTAGGAATCTTACACATTTTATTGATGATGATTTTGTTGTTTGTGCTGTGGATAAAGATCTGCAGGTAATAGAGGAATTAAAAGGGAAATATTCGGCCAAAAATAATGTTCAATTTCAGATCTCAGAATTGGAGAGTTTGCCTTTTGAGGATTCTTTTTTTGATCATATTATCTGTAACGCAGTATTGCATTTTGCAAAAAGTACCAGTCATTTTTATCAAATGATAAATGAGCTTGTTCGTGTTTTAAAGCCAGGAGGAAGTTTATTTATAAGGATGACTTCTGATTTCGGAATTGAAGATAAAGTGGAGTCGCTGTCTGATGGTGATTATAAAATTCCAGATGGTACAACTCGTTTTTTGCTGACTGAAGATGTGTTGAAATCGTTAATAACTAATGCTAATCTAGCGTTTTTAGAGCCTTTAAAAACGGTGAATGTGAACAGTGTAAGATGTATGTCTAATTTGATCTTACAAAAAATGTAGTTTGTTAATATCTTAACCGGGCTTAGTTTTTGATATTAAGAATCAATATTATTTTTGTCGTATACTTTTTATGAATAAAATTCTGATCATATCATTCTTTTTGTTTTTCAATTGGATGTGCATTTTTGCTCAACCAGCTGAAAGAAGAATTACGCGTGAAGAGTACATTGAAATGTATAAGGATGATGCTATCAAAGAAATGATGAAATCAGGTGTTCCGGCAAGTATTACCTTGGCCCAAGGAATTTTGGAGTCAGGAGATGGAAATAGTCCTTTAGCTGTTTATGCCAACAATCATTTTGGGGTAAAATGTCATTCTGGTTGGAAGGGAAAATCTATGCGGATAGATGATGATGAAAAGAATGAGTGTTTTAGAAAGTACGAATCTGTTTATGAGTCTTTTAGGGATCATTCTGACTTTTTAGTGACCCGTTCTCGGTATGATTTTCTCTTTGAATTAAAAATTACGGATTACAAAGGTTGGGCGAAAGGGTTGAAGAAAGCGGGTTATGCTACCAATCCTAAATATGCTGATTTGTTAATTATGTTAATCGAGAAAAACAATCTGGATCAGTATGATAATTACGCCAAGGTTCCACCAAGAAAACCGTCCAAAACGAGATCATCAAAAGTTTTAGCATCATCATCACATAACAGAACAATTAAACTTCATAATCATATTAAATACATAAAAGCTAAAAAGGGCGATACCTTCTATAGAATTACACAAGACTTTGATATGAACTTATGGCAAATATTCAAATACAACGATTTAAATGAAAGTGATGTTTTAAATGTTGGTGATATTATTTATTTACAGCCTAAGAAAGGGAAGTCTAAAGAAGAGTTTCATATGGCAAAAGAAGGAGAAACCATGCGAGATATTTCTCAAATGTATGGGGTGAAGTTGAAGAAATTGTATAAGAAGAATAAAATGTTTGTAGGAACTCAGCCAAATGCTGGCGATAAAATTTACCTAAAACATAAAAAACAATAATTCGACCTGCTCAATTTGCGATCAGTCGAAATTATGTTATTCAATTAAGTTTAATATTTTACTTTGCTTCAAAATTCAATTTTTGTTTAAAAGAGATATATTCGGACAGCTAGTAGTACTCAAAAAAGTGATCATTCGAACTTTTGGGTTCTTGTCGTATTATCGATTTAATGTTGTCAATAAACCTAAAATTGTAGGGGCTGAACTTGTTCAAGATTTACCCTTGAAAAATGTCCTTTTCGTTTCAAATCATCAAACCTATTTTGCGGATGGTGCATTTATGTATCAGGCAATTCATAGTGCTTTGGATGGCCATTCGAATAAGATCAATTTTTGGTCGATTTTAAAAGTGATTAAATCTGATATCTATTTTGTTGCTGCGGAAGAAACAATGAATGCAGGCTTGTTGCCGAAGATTCTTGGATTAGCAGGTGCTATTAGTGTAAAAAGGACATGGAGGGAAGCAGGTAAGAACATTAAAAGGAAAGTAGATAAAAAGGATACCGAAAGTATAGAAAAAGCACTAAAGGAAGGTTGGGTAATAACTTTTCCTCAAGGAACTACGAAGCCATTTGCTGATGGGAGAAAAGGAACAGCTCATATCATTAAAAATTATAAGCCTATTGTTGTACCAGTTGTAATTAATGGATTCAGAAGAGCTTTTGATAAGAAAGGTCTTTTTCTTAAGAAACGTGGCGTTGAATTACAATTGACGATAAAAGAGCCTCTTCAATTGGATTATAATGATGCTGTAGAAAATGTGCTGTATAAAGTAATGGACTCTATTGAACAAAGTAAGAAGTTTGAATGGAGAAGTTCAATGAAGCATTTAAATAATTAAGCAATGTCTCAATTGCTTAACTTTTACATTAATTCATTGCTAAATTGGTCAATTGCTAAATTGATCAATTGTGAAATTAAACTTAATCCATCGACTGCATCGGTGAGTTCGCCATTTCAACCATTGTAGCGTATTCTTCAGGAGTTAAATCATTGAAATAATAATTTACAGGATTTACTGGTTTGCCATTTTTATGAACCTCATAATGACAATGAGGACCAGCTGATAGTCCAGTGTTCCCTACGTATCCAATTACATCTCCACGATTAACTTTTTGTCCAACTTTTACGTTCATTTTGCTCATATGTGCGTATAGGGTAACATAGTTGTAGCCATGTTCTATTCTAACGTGGTTTCCAAAACCGCTTGATTTTCTATCCGCTCTAATTACTTTTCCTTTACCAGTTGCATAGATCGGTGTGCCTCTTGGGGCTGTAAAGTCCATTCCGTGGTGCATTTTTCTATATTTTAAAATCGGATGAATTCTGTATCCGTAACCACTAGCCATTCTTTTTAAATCTTTGTTTTGTACTGGCTGTATTGCCGGAAGTGCAGCTAGCATTTCTTCTTTTTTCTTCGCCATTTCAAATACTTCGTCAAATGACTTTGATTGGATGTAAAGTTGTTTAGAAAGCTTGTCCAGTTTAGTAGCTGTTTTAATGATGAGTTCCGAATCGTTGTATCCTTCTAATTCTTTATAGCGATTTATTCCTCCAAAACCAGCTGTTCTGATTTCTTCAGCAATAGGTTCCGCTTCAAAAATCACACGATAAATGTTATCGTCTCGATGTTGTACATCTTCTAGAACAGTTGCTAATTGTTCCAACTTTTTATTTAAGATATTGTATTGAGAAAGCATTTGAGCATTGTCTCTTTTTAATTGTTTCTCTTTTGGAGAGTCAATAAATGAGTACGTTAATCCATAGATGATTACTCCAATCACAAGTCCTGCACCAAGAAAAGTAAGAGATTTGAATATCTTTCTTCTTAGCGTAAGTTCGATTTTATCGTAACTTAAAGTGTGTGGATTATATCTATATTTTGCTTTAGCCATTAAAGGAATTATCCTAATTTTGAGGTCAAATTTAGTCATTTTAAAATAATAGCCTTTTTTGGGGAAGCTCTTTAACGGTTATTTAACATCATTTAACAGTATGGTTTCAAGCGATATTAGAAGTAAGTTTTTAGAGTTTTTTAAGAATAAAGAACATGAAATTGTTGCTTCTGCGCCAATGGTGGTAAAGAACGATCCAACCTTAATGTTTACCAATGCTGGTATGAATCAGTTTAAAGATTTGTTTTTAGGCAACTCTGAAGTGAAACATGCTAGAATTACGGATACTCAAAAATGTTTGAGAGTATCAGGAAAACACAATGACTTAGAAGAGGTTGGGGTTGATACATATCATCACACAATGTTCGAAATGCTAGGGAATTGGAGTTTTGGAAATTACTTCAAAAAAGAAGCTATAGAATGGGCTTGGGAATTGTTGGTTGATGTTTACGGAATAGATAAGAACAAATTATATTTTACAGTTTTTGAAGGAGATAAAACTGATGGTACAGCAATGGATCAGGAAGCTTATGATTTGTGGAAAGCGATACTCGAAAAAAATGGTTTGTCGACAGAGAAAATTATCCAAGCAAACAAAAAGGATAATTTTTGGGAAATGGGTGAGACAGGTCCTTGTGGGCCATGTTCTGAGATTCATGTAGATTTAAGAAGTGATGAAGAAATTGCAAAAGTTCCTGGATTAGAATTAGTAAATGAAGATCATCCTCAAGTAGTTGAGATTTGGAATCTTGTTTTTATGGAATTCAACAGGATGGCAAACGGAGAGCTAAAACCACTTCCTGCTAAACACGTTGATACAGGAATGGGATTTGAGCGTTTAGCAATGGTTCTTCAAAATAAAAAGTCGAATTACGATACAGATGTATTCGGACCTTTGATTGATAGAATCTCTGAAATTTCTGGAGTGAAATATGAATATACTTTGGATGTTTCTGTTAAGACAGATGTAGCTATCCGAGTTATAGCCGATCACGTTAGAGCTGTTGCTTTCGCAATTGCTGACGGTCAGTTGCCTTCAAATACAGGTGCTGGATATGTTATTCGAAGAATTTTAAGAAGAGGAATTCGTTACGGGTACAGTTTCTTGAATGTTAAAAAACCTTTTATTTATCAATTGGTTGAGGTGATGGTGGATCAGATGGGTGAATTCTTCCCTGAATTGAAATCACAACAAGATATTATTACTAAAGTTATTAGAGAAGAAGAAGATTCTTTCTTAAGAACATTAGCGAAAGGGATTCAGCGTTTTGAGCATTATTTGGCAACAGCTAATGATAAGACAATTGATGGGAAATTTGCATTTGAATTGTATGATACATTCGGTTTCCCAATAGATTTAACAGAATTGTTGGCGTTAGAGAATGAGTTTCATGTTGATATGCCTGGTTTTTCTGAAGAGTTATTGAAACAAAAAGAAAGGTCAAGAGCTGCTACAAAAATTGAGACTGATGACTGGGTGGAATTAAGAGAGGATGATGTTGAAGAGTTTATCGGTTACGATTACACAGAAACTGATATCTTCATTACAAGATATAGAAAAGTAGCTGCGAAAGGAGAAGAATTCTACCAATTAGTATTTAATCTAACTCCTTTTTATCCAGAGGGTGGTGGACAAGTTGGTGATACTGGCTATATCGAATTTGGTGATGAGAAGGTTGAAATTTTTAATACAAAGAAAGAGAATAACTTAATTGTTCACTTTTCTAATGAATTACCAAAAAATGTAAATGCAGAATTTATTGCTGTTGTGAATGAGGGGGTAAGAAACCTAACGGCAAGAAATCATACTGCGACCCATTTAATGCACCAGGCGTTAAGAGAAGTTTTAGGAACTCATGTAGAACAAAAAGGGTCTTTAGTAAACTCAGAATATTTACGTTTTGATTTTTCTCACTTTCAGAAAGTGACTGATGAAGAATTGGTGAAGATTGAAAATTTAGTAAATAGCAGAATTAAAGAAAGCTTTGAATTAAATGAATACCGCGCTATTCCAATCAAGAAGGCAGAAGAAAAAGGAGCGATGATGTTGTTTGGGGAGAAGTATGGAGATGTTGTTCGAATGATCGAGTTTGGAGATTCACGAGAGCTATGTGGGGGGATTCATGTTGATAATACAACTGAAATTGAGCTTTTTAAAGTGAAATCTGAAGGTTCTGTAGCTTCCGGTATCAGAAGGGTTGAGGCGGTTACTTCTAACGGGGCAGGTTTGTTCTTGAAAGATAAAATCGAAGTATTAGAAAAGAATGACGCAGCACAATTTGTTCCTGATTTAAAGTCGAAAGTAGATGCAATGAAGACTGACTTTATGGATCAATATGGAATGGTTAGTGAAATGTCGCCAATTGAATCATCGAATAACGACAAGAAAGCAGATATTAATTCAACGATTACTGCGCTTACAAAAATCAAAGTTAGCAAAGAGATTATTGATGCTTTGACAGCTAAGAAGAAAGAACTTTCTAAGGCTGGTAAAAAGGACAATGCTGCTCAGATTGGAGTTGTAAAAGAGCGTCTTTTAGCAAATGTAACTGAAGTTGAAGGCATTAATGTTATTGCTCAAAAAGTTGATTTAGGCGATAGTAGTGCAATTAAAGATTTAGCATTTCAGTTAAAAGCCCAAGTTGATAATTTGTTTTTAGTTTTAGGAGCTGAGGTGAATGGTAAACCGAATTTAACCATAGTTGTTTCGGAAGAATTAGCAAAAACAAAAGACTTGCATGCTGGAAATATTGTGAGAGAGGCTGCTAAAGAAATGAGAGGTGGAGGTGGTGGTCAACCATTTTTTGCAACTGCAGGAGGAAGTTATGTTGATGGAATTGAGGCAGCTATCGAAAAAGCAAAAAGTTTTTTAAATTAAATCGAAAAAGACATTTTAGAGGGAGATTAGGTTTAATCTCCCTTTGATGTGGTTATGTCGATGGTAATTGTTAAACCATCGATAAAGATTATTTGTTCCACATTTTTCATTCATCATTATCAATAACCATTCATCCTAAATCACTGTTTTAGAGACTACTGTTACAAAGTATTTTATTACTTTAGTCGTCCTTAAAAAAGCAGTTAAGTGATAAAAAAGGTTTTATTTTCAATTTTAGCAATCTCTTTATTGAGCTTTGCTATGCATAAATATTATGTTTCGATAACAGAAGCAGAATACAATGCAGAGAATAAAACTTTTGAAATTTCAATTAAATTTATTGGTCATGATTTGGAGAAGGCCCTTACAAGTGCTGGAGCTCCTAATTTGTATTTGGGTACTGAAAAAGAAGTGAAAAATGCCAATGCTTATTTGAAAAGGTATATTGAACGCAAATTTCAGATGACCGTAGATGGTCAGAAATTGGAGTATTCTTTTATAGGGAAGGAAGTTAATAATGACGATTTTCTGTATTGTTACATCCAATCCAATACCTTAGAAAACCCGAAAGAAGTAGCCATTAAAAGTACATTACTAACAGAGCTGTTTAGTGGCCAAGCGAATACCGTTTATTTAAAATCTGGAGAAGAAAAAATTAGCTATTATTTAACAAAAGAGAAAGTGAGTGAAACTCACACCTTAGGAAAGTTATCTAAGTAATAAATTAAGATTATGAGAAGAATTTTAGTATTAGGATTGATTATCGCAACAACTCAATTGTTTGCTCAAGAAAATTACAATTACAATAAATTTAAGCAGTTAAAAGAAGAGTTAGCAACTCCTACAGTTTATAGAACTGCTTCTGGTGCGCCAGGACATAAATATTATCAGCAAAAAGCGAATTATAATATTGATGTTACCATCGATGACGAAAAACAAACAATCTCTGGAAAAGAGACAATCACCTACAAAAATAATTCTCCAGATAAATTGGAGTATTTATGGATTCAGCTTGATCAAAATATGAGAGCTAAAGATTCTGATACAAAATTAGTGAAGACTTCAGGAGGAAGAGGTGGTTCTAAGTCATTGGATGAAAAAGTTAATTTCAGAGATTTAGCTAGACTTCATAATGATTTTGATGGTGGTTTTAAATTGGAGTATGTAAAAGATGGAAAAGGGAAGGATTTAAAATATACGGTAAATAAAACAATGATGAGAGTTGATTTACCAGCGCCATTATTACCAGGAGGAACTTACTCTTTAAAAATTGGTTACTGGTATAATGTGAATGACAGAATGCAAATCGGAGGAAGATCAGGGTATGAATACTTTCCTAAAGATGAAAACTATTTATATACGATTGCTCAATTCTATCCAAGAATGGCAGTTTACAATGAAACAGAAGGTTGGCAAAACAAACAATTCTTAGGGAATGGTGAGTTTACACTTCCTTTTGGAGATTATAAAGTTAATATCACAGTTCCTGCTGATCATATTGTTGGTGCTACAGGAACGTTAACTAACGCTTCTTCAGTGTTGACTTCAGAAGAAAGAGCAAGGTTTAAAAAAGCGCAATCTGAATACAAAACTCCAGTAATTATTGTTACTCAAGCAGAAGCTGAAGAGAAAGAGAAAACGAAAGCTAAAGGAACAAGAACTTGGTCGTTTAGTGCAACAAATGTGAGAGATTTTGCTTTTGCATCATCGCGCAAGTTTATTTGGGATGCCATGACTGTAAAGTATAACGGGAAGTCTACTTTGGCAATGAGTTTCTATCCGAAAGAAGGTAATCCTTTATGGGAAAGATACAGTACGAGAGTAGTTGCTCATACGATTGAATCGTATTCAAAACACACTTGTGATTATCCTTATCCGGTTGCTATTTCTGTTCACACAAAGGAAATCGGAATGGAATACCCAATGATCTGTTTTAACTACGGAAGACCAGATGAGGATGGAACTTATTCTGAAAGAATGAAGTACGGAATGATCGGTGTTATTATTCATGAGGTAGGACATAACTTTTTTCCTATGATTATTAATTCTGACGAGAGACAATGGACTTGGATGGATGAAGGATTGAATACTTTTACGCAGTACTTATGTGAGCAAGAGTGGGAAAAGAATTATCCATCAAGAAGAGGTCCAGCTCATAAGATTGTTGATTATATGAAAGGAGATAAGAGCAATATAACTCCAATCATGACCAATTCAGAGTCGTTGTTTCAATTTGGTAACAATGCTTATGGTAAACCAGCAGCAGCTCTTAATATCTTAAGAGAGACGGTAATGGGAAGAGAATTATTTGACTTTGCATTTAAAACGTATGCTGAGAGATGGAAGTTTAAACACCCTACACCAGCTGATTTCTTTAGAACAATGGAAGATGCTTCTGGGGTTGATTTAGATTGGTTCTGGAGAGGATGGTTTTATACGACAGATCATTGTGATATTGCCATTGATAATGTTGAATGGTTTAAAATAGATACTAGAAATCCTGCAGTAGAAAAAGCGATAGCTAAGGAAATTGAAGCTTCAGAAAGAGTTCATATTGGTGAAACGAGAAATAAAGACATCGCTGTGTATAGTGATCACGATGAAGAAATTCTTGATTTCTATAGTAAGTACGATCCTTTTGAGCCAACGTTAGTCGATAAAGAAGAGTACGATAAGTACATGACTAAATTGAGTAAGGATGATATTGCTATTCTTAAAGCAGATTATAATTACTATAATATTGACTTTACCAATAAAGGTGGTTTAGTAATGCCAATAGTCTTGAACTTTACTTTTACTGATGGATCAACTGAAGAGGTTAGAATTCCTGCAGAAATTTGGAAGACAAACCATAAGAATGTTTCTAAGATATTCTTCTTTAAGAAAGAGGTTGTTAGTGTAGATATGGATCCGTGGTTAGAAACTGCTGATGTTAATTTAAATGATAATAGCTGGCCAAGAAAAACACAATTATCTAAATTTAAAGTGTTTAAAGAAGAAAAGAGAAATCGAAGAGGAAATGGAGGTAAAGAGAATTTAATGCAACGTGATAGACGTAACGAAGCGTTAAAGACTGAAAAGAAATAATCCTCCCTGTAGGAATTGAAAAAAGGCAAGCTTCGTTTAAGCTTGCCTTTTTTATTTATAAGTGTCTCTTTTGCTAACGCTACTATATGTAATGTGCGTTCAGTTTATTTAACGCTTAAAAGTAATAATTTTAGTGAGGTTTCCCCCGTTAACGTACAAACTTAGTAGCGAAAACTATGTCAAGTTACAAAGCGAGAATGCAGCTCGCTAATATGCTATTTAAAAGCACTAGCAAAAATTATGGCACAACTTCTGCGAGTTTCACAAAGCCGAAATGCTAGCAACAAGGCATATTATAGATAGAATGTTATACGTATTTATTTTTCATCTGGAGTGATATGAGATAGAGTTCTAATTTTATTTTGTAAAGTAATAGTTCGCTATATAGAATGCGACAAGTAATAAAAATGTGAAAGATAGAATGTTTGAAATAAGTTTAGAAACTCTCTTATTCCCACGTAGCCTCCAATAAAATGTCAATAAGGATTCTAATGTAAAAGCCATCGATTCAAATGAAAAACCAACCATTAAATGTTGTGAGTTATCTCTATCATTTATTAAGTTGGCATTGATAATAGACTTTATATTTAAAAGGATAACTAAAAAAGAAATCATAAATTCTTTCTGGTCCACTAGCCAACTAAAAATAATATCTATAATGTTTTCCATATTCTATAATATGTGCGAAATTAAAACTAAATTCATAACGTAGGTTCTGGTCTTGGTGATGAGGGTTTTAATGGAAGCATCTATTACGTATACCTGTTGTTGTGGGTATTTGCTTTTTTGTTTTTCAATTTGTCCAAACGGCTATTCCTGTGTTGTCTTTCTCTTGAGGTTTTAAAAATTGTCCTTTATAGATAGCACCATAATATTCGTTTGAATGAATCACTGTGTCTCTTAATTCTAATCGAAATCTTAAACTCGTTTTTAAGTTCCCTTTTGTTATTGGAGCTGTATGAATTTGATAATACTTTGGCAAAATTTGAATTGAGTGGTAGCTGTTACCACACCAACTGTTTATGAAATTCTCAATATCTTGCCATTCATTCTTTTCATTCAAAGCCTGCTGAATTAATTTAATTCGTCCATCTTGGGCAGGAATATTAACAGAGTCATTAGTTCCATTGACAAAATAGATTTTATATCCAAAATACTTGTCTGCAAATACTGTGATATCAGATGTGTCAACCTTTAAGTAGAATCCGTCATTTATCGAGAAATCTGCTTTTCTTGGCTTGTTGTCGTGTCCCGCATATTTTCCGCCATACATTGGAGTATTGATTTCAAGCGTATCAAGCTGCCATTTGGAGATATCTAGACTTTTATACTGTATATCTATTTGTGACTTCCATACAAACTCACCACTATGGTTAATATAGCCCCAATGCCTGTCTTTTTTTACTTTACATAATCCGTTTACAAATCCACTATAATCAACATGTTCAAATTGCGGTTTTATAACTGTGTCTCCACTTTTATCAATGAAGCCATAGTAAATTGAATCTCTAAAAGCAGCGAGACCTTCTTTGAAACTATTGATGCTCGAATAGATTATAGGGATAACAATCTTACCTTCTTTATTAATGAAGCCAGATTTGTGATTTATGCCTGAAATGGTCACCCGGGCTAAACTATCGGAAAAATCAAAATAGGTAAGGTCAGGCTTTTTAGGCTGTATAACTGCTTCACCTTTCTTATTTATGTAAACTGCTTTGTTATTCTTTCTGACTAATGCAATGCCTTGGTCAAAATTATCATGTCCCATTCCATCTAAGTGCAATAATAGGTTGCCATCACTGTCAAAGTATTTAGTAGAATCTCCGCTCCAAACATGGACAATCCCGTCTTGAAGAGGTGATCCACCACCATACGGATAATGCGTATTGAATACAATTTCACCTGAAGTGTCTATCACGCAAACTTCATCATTGATTTTGACTGTTGCTCTTCCATATGCAAATCGGCTTATATTTCTGTGTTTAGTATTAAAGGCTATGCTACCGTCCTTTCTAATAAATGCGTTTTGAAATGTGGAGTCTCGTTGAATTGTAACGTTACAAAATTCATCTGAAAATTTTGATACTTTGTAAAACCTGGGTTCAATGATTACTTTGCCTGTTGTGTCTATGAAACCCCAAGTCGAATCAATTAAAACTCCTGCGAGTCCTTCTGAAAATTCACGGACTTCATCAAATTGACACTTAATTACTTTATGTCCTTCTGAATTGATAAATCCCCATTGTCCATACTCCTTAATTGGAAATAGACCGTTTGGATAATCTTTAGTTGTTTGATTTTTTGGTTGTTGACACCCAAAAACGACTAAAGCAATTAATATGGTTAAAATTCGGTTCATTTCGTTTTTTCGCATGTTCGTTAATATAGATAGTTTACACAAGTTATATATTAGAGTTTACACTAAATTAGTTTCTAACCTTACTGATTTTTCTTTAGTTCTTAATTCATTTTAAAAGCCAAATCAACGATTTGGCGGTGTTTGTAAATAGAACTGAACTTTCGTAAACCACTAAACGCCCTATTTGCTATATACAGTGTTACCTGCTGGCTTTTCTAATTTTTCATTCACGATATATTCAATTTTACCTTTTCCTATTATTGTCGCGCCTTCCCTAAATTCAAACTCGATTCCTTCTGTTAAAGTATTTGCAAAATGGTCAGGTGACAAAATCTTTATTTTCGCTTTTACATTCTCACCTGGATTTACGAATTCTTTATTAATAAAAGTCTGTTGTCCAGAAGTCTGCATTTCATCAAAATCAAATTTAATTTGTGGTCTATATCCAGATTTTGCAGGTGTTTTTCGCCCACCTTCTTCAGTCGTTAAATATCGAAGTTCTGCAATAAAGTCCACCTTGTTAAATTCTTTATTGTAATGGTTGAGAATGTTGTTGGTGATTTTATCAAAGTCCGACTCGTTGCAAAACCTTATTGAAATGTCTATTAGTTCAGCAATTGAGCTTCCTGCTTCTAAATTCCAAGCGTTTTGTCCGTTGAATTTATTCGTGTTTAATTTTTCAATGGTCAGTGGCGTTCCGAAAAACGTTTTAAGTTCTCCTATAAATTCAGCAACAAGAGTTTGATTCATAGTTGGCCAATCGTTCATTGCATTTAAAAACAATGTTGCAAGGTCTTTTACCTTGTGTTCTTCTGTGTCAAGGTCAACTAAACTCCAAAGAGTGTCATATGTTTCTATTTTGTTGTCCACTTAGTTTTTTGTGCTTGCAGGTAACGCTACGCTAAAAAGCGTAAAACGGTTAGGTTGGTATGGTTATGATTTTTAGCGATTGTTAGCATTAGTCTTTATTTCAATTTGCCATAATACTAAATCAAATGTAAGTAGTAATTTTTTCATTGAATCGATCTCATTTTTATTTGAAAGATAGATGTAGGAATTTATTGCCATTGCTACATTATACCTGCTCCCCGATTCAATAATTGCTTCATAAAAGCCTTTAAGGTCATCGTCACGCTTCCCTAATTCTTTTAAACAGCTTAAATATTGTCCATCATAATTGTGACTATATCCTTCTTCCCAATCTAAATAAAGCTCTTTGTAAAATCCCGTTTCTATTAATTCATTTTTAATTGATTTAAGTTTCTCTGTCGGTAAAATAAAACCATCATAGGCACCTTGCTCAGCTATAGTCTCGCTTAAAAGGATATAAGCTTTGTCAAGATTATTTTCAGCCTCAGGAAATTTCTTAAATAGAAACTCATCATATTCTTTATTTATTTGGATTATGAGTCCAATTTGTTCATTGGTTAAATGACCATTAAAACTTTTTGAAAGTTCTTCTTTAGGGGTATCACAAGCAATAAAAATTAAAAAAAGAGATATTAAGCTTATTTTTTTCATGTTTGAATTATTGCTAACAATTGGATAAACTGCTCTAGTGCAACTGATCCAACTTATGGTTTTTGTATGTTTTTTTTAATTCAGCGATAACGCTATCCCTTTTTACTATTCTTTTTTAGTAGTATTTCCATAAAATGAAGGGCATTTTTAAACGACTACAATTGCAGATAAGTTGCGTACTGTTTATTACCTAAAAATAGACATTATACTCCCCAGTAAACAAAGATGGTCGATATTTTTATTTAACGGTCAATTTTTGGAATTGAATGGCCATAGAATGACCATTATTCTAATAACAAATCGATTAATTCCTACCAATGTCTTGTTGGTGGTGCATAAGTACAACTTAGATTGTGATAAACGAAGTTGATTGTTTTTATGAAAAACTCAATTTACGCTGGCATCGGAAAGGCAAGCATTTCTCCCATCCCAATTGTAAATAGCCAATTGCCATAAATGGCATGTTCTAAAGAGGTTAAGAGTAAAGATTTTGTCCTGTTATAAGTTAATGTAAAGAAGATGCCTCCAATAAATGTGACAAGCAGAACCAGAGGATTGTTAAACATCAAGTGGGCAATCGGAAATACGATAATATTTAGTGCAATTAGGTAATTTCTATTTTTGAATAAGTCTTCATATCGAGTAAAAAAATAACTCCTGTATAATAGTTCTTGAGGGATTACAGAAAGGATGGCGTAAAATAATAAGATTGCTAACCAAAGCAATGGCTTTTTCTTTACCACAATAAACAAATCTTCTGGGTGCCAGAAATACATAAATATTAAGCTGCTCCCTAAAACGATACTGCTTGAAAGTAAAAGCGTTTTCCATTCTGATTTTAGCTTTATGCTGAGTAACTGTTTAAAGGAGAAAATTTTATTCTTTTTTGATATGATCACCACATATATGATGGCCGAAATAAGACTTCCAATCTTAATGATAGGAGTTATATCAAGAAATAATAGAATAGGAATTACAAAGAAAAGAAGTGCTAATTCAGTAGTTAAAAACGAACGGCTATTCATCTTTATTGAACTATTATTTTCTTTGAGAAATGGGTGTCAGAATTGTAGAATATTACACTGTAAATTCCATTTGATAAAGTACCTAAATCGAGTTTCTCTTTTCTACTCTGGATTTCTTTTTCGAAAACCGTTTTTCCCAATAAATCAATGATCGTTAGCTTCGAGTTTTCGAGTTCTAATTCTTTTAAGTCAATGGTTAATTCGTCCTTTATCGGGTTAGGATATATTCTCAAAGGTTCATTTGAATTACCGATGTCATCAATACCGATTGAAAATTGATGTGCAACAGCAAAATATAATGCTGCTCCAACTGTTCCTTGTGCAATTTCATACACATAGTTAGTGTCCATGTTGATGAGAAGATCAGTTGGAGAATGTGGGTGTGAAGAATGATTGCTTTCGAATAGTCCTGTAATCACTTTGTCTTGAGCCTGAAAAGGCATATAGTCAGATGAGTAAGCATAAGAAATTTGTGCTTGTAAAGCAGAGTAAAGTTCGATACAAGTTGCTAGTGTATCCGTGTATGCGTGAGAAGCTGCATTCGCAACAGTAGGATTACTTTCGTCTCTTTCACATACAATTGAATTGTTTGTTAATCCGAAAATCCCTCCAACTTCATCAATATTGAAAACAATTTTTATGTCCAAATTGTTAGGAAGCACAACATTGTTGACGTAATGCGTACTTCCAATTAGTCCGTCTTCCTCTCCACTAAAGTTGATGAATTTAATTGAAAATTCGGTGTCTATATTTTGAAGCAGACGCGCTGTTTCCAAGATAACAGCAATTCCTGAACCGTTATCATTGGTTCCCGATCCCGATCGGGTATCATAATGACCATCAATAATTACATAAGTGTTAGGGTAGAGACTACCTTGCTTAGTAACGATGAGGTTATAGTCGTCAGTAGCTGCATAGTTAAAAGTATCTAACGCAATATCAGTGTAACCGTAATTGGTGTACTTTTCAATTAACCAGTCTAAAGTGTTTTGTAAAGCTGCAGTACCATGTTCTTTTACGCCTAAATTTTCAAATTCAACCAAATATTTATGGACTGAATCTGGGGAATAATTATTGACAACATCTCCGTAAAAAGTGTTGAATGTTTGAGCATTTGCGAGAGGTCCAAGAACCAGAAATATTAGTATGATTAGATTTTTTAAGCTTTTCACAATAGGTTGTTTTGAGCAACTAAATTAAGCAATCTCTACTTAAATAATTTTGTAAATTTTTAAAAGGCAGATGTGATTGAGTTAAGAAATTGGGTTAAATTGGTACGAAAACGCCTTTTTTACTATATTTGTTACCCTTGCAAAAATCGGAAGGCAAATAAATTTATGGCGGAAGCAACAGCGAAAAAAGCAAATAAAACAAACGTAGTTTCTAAAGAAACAACAATTGAAGCTTTTAAGTTAATGAGTACAGCAAAAGCTTTGACGGAGTTGTATGAAGAAAACAAAGCAGTTTGCTCTAAATATGTTCATGCAACATCTAGAGGGCATGAAGCTATCCAGTTGGCTTGTGGTTTGCAATTAAAACCTCAAGATTTTGTTTTCCCTTATTATCGTGATGATAGTATTTTGTTGGGGATTGGAATGACTCCATTTCAATTGATGTTGCAAGTGCTAGCAAAGAAAAATGATCCATTTTCTGGGGGTAGAACATATTATTCTCACCCGAGTTTAAATGATCCTGATAAACCAAAAATTCCGCATCAAAGTTCGGCTACAGGAATGCAGGCGATTCCAGCAACGGGTGTTGCTATGGGTATTCAGCACAAAGAAAAGTTGGGAATGGCTGAAGATTACAAAGGAGAAAATCCTGTTGTAGTTTGTAGTCTGGGAGATGCTTCTTGTACTGAAGGAGAAGTTTCTGAAGCCTTTCAAATGGCAGTGCTAAAACAAATGCCAATCATTTATTTAGTGCAAGATAATGAGTGGGATATTTCTGCAAATGCAGAAGAAACTCGTGCTCAGGATATAACGCATTACGCGAAAGGGTTTAAGGGGATGAATGTTAGAACCATTGATGGGACTAACTTTGAAGAGTCTTATAATACCTTTAATGAAGTATTAGAAATAGTTCGAAAAGAACGTAAGCCTTTTATTATTCATGCTAAAGTACCATTGTTAAACCACCATACTTCTGGTGTGCGTATGGAATTTTACAGGCATGATAAAGAGGAGTTGGCTGAAGCTTGGTCGAAAGATCCGTTTCCAAAATTAATTGATGCCTTGGTAAAACAAGGTGTTGATAAAAAGGAGCTTGAGAAGATAGAGAATGAAGCGAAAGCACTTGTTGCTAAAGATTACGAGCTAGCCTTAAAAGAAGAAGATCCTAAACCAGAAGACTTAACCACACATATGTTTGCTCCAACTCCGGTAACGGAAGAAAAAGGGGAGAGAGAGCCTGCTGGAAAAGACAAAACAGTAATGGTTGATTCGGCGTTGTTTGCTATTCGAGAAATCATGGCGAAACACCCAGAAAGTTTATTGTACGGACAAGATGTTGGTGCAAGAATTGGTGGAGTTTTTAGAGAGGCTGCAACCTTAGCTCAGACCTTTGGAGATGATAGAGTATTTAACACTCCAATTCAAGAAGCGTTTATTGTAGGAAGTACTGTTGGTATGTCGGCTGTGGGATTAAAACCTATGGTTGAGGTGCAATTTGCTGATTACATTTGGCCAGGCTTGAACCAATTATTTACTGAGGTTGGAAGGTCTTACTATTTATCGAACGGGAAATGGCCAGTAAGTATGATTTTAAGAGTGCCTATTGGAGCTTATGGTTCTGGTGGACCTTACCATTCTTCAAGTGTTGAATCTATCGTTACAAATATTAGAGGTGTAAAAGTTGCTTATCCAAGTACTGGAGCAGATTTGAAAGGTTTAATGAAAGCCGCTTATTATGATCCAAATCCTGTTGTTATGTTAGAGCATAAAGGGTTGTATTGGAGTAAGATTAAAGGAACAGAAGGCGCTATGACTGTTGAGCCTGATGAAGATTATATCATCCCTTTTGGTAAGGCAAGAACAGTTATTGATGCTCCTAAACAAGAGAGTTCTGTTGCTATTATTACTTACGGAATGGGTGTTTATTGGAGTACAGCTGCAGAAAAGAAATTTAAAGGTCAAGTTGAGATCATTGATTTACGTACCTTAAATCCATTGGATGAAGAAGCAATGTATGCTGCTGCGAAGAAACACAACAAAATATTGATCGTTACAGAAGAATCTGTAGAATGTTCTTTTGCTTTAGGTTTAGTTGCTCGTATTCAGAAAAATTGTTTTGAAGATTTAGATGCTCCAGTAGAAATTATTGGTTCAATTGATACTCCTGCAATTCCATTAAACTCTATTTTAGAAGAAACTCTTTTACCTAATGGAGAAAAAGTAAGTAAGGCCATTGAGAATTTGTTGAATTACTAAAACGAATGTCATTCCGATTTTAGGGAAGCGGAACAGAGAAACGTAAGTTCAAGAACACAATTAGAAAATACAAAAGAGTGAGTAAATCTATTGAATTTTGTGATATAAAGCTAAAAGATACTTCGGCTATGCTCTGGATGACAAATATATTTTAATGAAAACCCTAAAACACATACAAATTGCTCCCATCTTGAGAGGGGCTGGTGGTGTGTTGATTATACTCCTAGTACTCTTTTCCAGTGAGCAGTGTCTTGCCCAAAATTTTGCGGATAAGGATTATTATTTAATTGATAGTTTAAATCTGGATGAGCTTTCAGAAGGTGATCAAACCTTGTTGGATGAATCTTTAAAAACATACCATAGCGAGAAAAATAATATCGCCAAGATGCGTGCGATAAATGCTGTGTGTGAAAATATGGTTCATCAAAGTTGGGGAAGGTATAACGACTGGGTATATGAGTTTTCAGAAAATCAATTAAAAGAAAAACACCACGATACAATAAGAGATAAGTATTTGCATGCTTTGGCTGGAGCTCTGAATAATAAAGGGTTCATTAGTACAAGTCAAGGAGATACGGATGCTGGCCTGGATTACTTTCTGCAATCTATTGAGATTTTGGAAGACCTCAATGAGTATAAAGGAAAGGCTATGACGATGAATAATATCGCAACCATTTACAACAATTTAGGCCAAGTTGCTAAAGGATTAAACTACTTCCATCAATCTTTAAAAATACTAGAAAGCATAAAAGATACGAATGGGATGGCTACTGCAAGTACCAATATCGGTTACATTCATAATAAACAAGGAGATTTAGATAAGGCCTTAGCATATTATTTTAAAGCTTTAGAGTATCAAGAAATTGTAGGGAATCAATTTGGGATGGCTAATTCTTTGAGTAATATCGGAGTGGTTTATGGGAGTAAGGGCAACTATGAATCGGATTTGGACTATTCTCATAAATCTTTAAAAATAAGAGAAGAGATAGGTGATAAGAATGGACAAGCCAAGTGTTTGAATAACATTGGTTACATTCATTACAGGTATTTGAAAAAGGTGGAAGAAGCGATACCTTATATCGAAAAGTCTTTGGCGTTAAGAAAAGAGACGAATGATCAAGCAGGAATTTCCTCTAATTTGAGTCAGCTTGCTTCTATCGCTATGGATCGTAATAATCTTGCGAAAGCTGAAAAGTTAGCAAAGGAAAGTCATGCTATATCTGAAGAATTAGGTTACCCGGATAAGATTCAATCTTCTGCAGAATTGTTGAGTGAAATTTACATCAAACAAGGAAAAGGATTTGAGGCATTAGGAATGTATAAGTTACATATTCAAATGCGTGATAGTATTAATAGCGAGGCGACTCAAAAAGCGGCAGCAGAGCAGTCGGCAAAGCATGAGTATGAAAAGCAAAAAGCAATTGATGATGCGCATTATCAAAAACAGCTGTTGGAAGAAAAACACATTGAACACAGACAACAGATTATTATTTATGGTGTTATCATCGTGTTAATACTGGCAATTGTTTTCCTATTTGTTATCGCAAAAAGGTTGAAAACAACAAAGGAACAAAAGCTAGTGATTGAAGAGCAAAGGGATATTGTTGAGGAAGCTCATAAGGAGATCAGGGATTCCATTAATTATGCAGAGCGTATTCAACGAAGTTTTTTGGCAACGGATGAATTACTAAACAACAACTTAAAAGATTACTTTGTGTTTTTTGAGCCAAAGGATGTTGTGAGTGGTGATTTTTATTGGGCGGGTAAATTGTCTAATAATCAATTTGCTGTAGTGAATGCAGATAGCACTGGACATGGTGTTCCTGGAGCAATTATGAGTATTTTAAACATTTCATCAATAGAAAAAGCAATTGATGAAAAACTCGTTAAACCCGCTGACATTTTTAACCATACTAGAAATACGATTATAGAACGGTTGAAAAAAGATGGTTCTGAAGAGGGTGGTAAGGATGGGATGGATGCAAGTATCATATCTTTTGATTTTGAGAATAATAAATTCAGCTATACTGCAGCACAAAACCCTATTTGGGTCTTACGTCCTGTACGTCATTGCGAGGAACGAAGCAATCTCTCTGATGATAAGATTGCTTCATCCACTGCGCTACTTCGCAATGACGAATACGAGTTAATAGAAATTAAACCAGAAAAAATGCCAATTGGCAAGCATGATAACGATTCTGTTCCTTTTGTAGGTGGTGAGTTTGAAACCCAAAAAGGTGATGTGGTATATACGATAACAGATGGTTTTCAAGATCAATTTGGAGGAGAGAAGGGGAAGAAATTTAAGGTGAAACCTTTTAAGAGTTATTTAATTTCAATTGCTCATTTGCCTATGAATGAGCAAAAAGAAATGTTAAAAGAAACGTTTACAGCGTGGAAAGGTGAGGAAGAACAGGTAGATGATGTCTGCGTAATAGGAGTTAGGGTATGAAAAAGCTAATTGCAATATTGATTTTTGTTTGTGCTTTAACATCTGTTTTTGCGAACAGAGTTGATTCTATGTATACATATCTAGAAGGTGAAGTCGATGAGATTGATAGAATTCATACTTACAATTCATTATCTAGAGCAATTACAGACAATGCGGATACATCGTTGTTTTATGCTCATGAAGCCTTAAAACTGAGTAAAAAAATAAACCACAGAACCTATTTAGTCAATAGTTATTTATCTCTTTCAAATATAAATTTGGACATGGGGTCTTTTAAAAAGGCTTTAAAAGATTTATTTACCGCTCAAGGAATTGCTGATTCGTTGGGTAATAATGAGTTGTTAGGTAAGATTTATAACAATCTTGGGAACGCCTATCGAGGAATGGAAAACATTGAAAGCTCCGAAAAGTTTTATGCCCGAGCAATAAAATTATACGAATCTACAGGTAATGAGTTAGAGCTAGGAAAAACATACAATAACATAGCTTTAATCTATGTTAGGCAGGAGAAATATGATGAAGCGATTAAAGCTTATCATAACTCATTAGATATCGTTAAGAAGTTTAAGGATAAGTCTGCGGAGGCGAATGGATGGAGTAATTTGGGGGTAGCTCATTATTACAAAGGGGAATTGGAAAAAACTATTTTCTATTTTAAGAAGTCATTAAAAATAGAACAGGAGATTAATAACTTACTAGGTGTTGCTATTAGCTATAGCAATATTGGAGAGTTATATTCGGAGACACGAAATTTTGATGCGGCTATAGAAAATTTATTGCTAAGTATAGAAACGGCTAAAAAGGTAAATGCTCAAGATTTATTAAAGCATACTTATCAAATTTTATCTATGTCTTATGCGAAGCTGGATAATTTTAAAATGGCCTATAAATACAATCAGTTATTTACTAATCTAAAAGATAGTATTAATGACATTGAGACGTCTAAATTTTCGATGGAATTAGAATCCAAATTTGCTAGTTCTGAAAAGGAGAAGAAAATATTAGCCCTTGAAAAACAGCAGGTAACCAATGAATTAGAATTGACAGAAAAGAAGTATACACAGAACCTATTGATTGGTGGGGTGGTAATTTTCTTTTTGTTGCTCTTGCTTTTTTATGTGAGGTATCGGTCAAGTAAAAAATCTAAAGAGATATTGCAGCTTTATAGCAATGAAATCGAACAAAAAAATTCGGAGATAACGGACAGTATTACTTACGCTAAAAGAATTCAAGAGGCCATTTTACCTCCTCTAAAAAATGTGAACGAGTTATTGCCTAATTCTTTTATTTTTTATAAGCCTAAAGATATCGTAGCGGGTGACTTTTATTGGATTGATGCTGTGGATGATTATGTGTTATTTGCAGCAGCAGATTGTACTGGACATGGTGTTCCTGGAGCTATGATGAGTGTGGTTTGCCACAATACAATGAATCGAGTAATTAGGGAATTTAAGTTGTTAGATCCGGCTAAAATTTTGGGTAAAACAAGAGAGCTGATAGTTGATCAGCTTAATAAATTTGATAAAGAAGCTCATACTTTAGAGAGTATTCGAGACGGGATGGATATAGCCTTGTGTGTGCTGGATTTAAAAACAAATCAATTACAGTATGCGGGTGCATACAATCCTTTGTGGATATTGAGAAATGAGGGGAATGAAATAGAAGAGATAAAAGCCAATAAACAGGCTATCGGGAAAGTGGATAACCCACAACCTTATACTACACATGAGGTGCAGTTGAATAAAGGAGATAGTATTTATGTTTTTTCTGATGGGTTTGCCGATCAATTTGGTGGAGAAAAAGGGAAGAAGTTTAAGTCTAGGCCGTTTAAAAAACTACTGACTTCGCTAAGAGGTGAAACTATGGGCAGCCAATTAAGAATGCTAGGAGATCATTTTGAAACCTGGAAAGGCGATCTTGAGCAAGTTGATGATGTCTGCGTAAAGGAGTTAAGATTTAATATAAGGAATAAAAAGAGCACGCTAAATAGGGTGTTCTGTATAAAATCTGAGTTAAAAACTTTTTTCGTTTTAAATCTGTAAATTTGATAGTATGATAAAACAGGTTTTTTTTACAATATTTTTTTGTTATTGCGTTATTGGATATTCTCAAGAAGGGGATTCTTATGTTTATGGAGATAATTCATCTTCTTCGAACTCCGGAGAGAAACAGGAGGAGTCAGGTTTTGATTGGAGTAGAGTAACAATAGGAGGAGGTTTAGGAATGAGTTTTGGAGATGTTACGGCGATTGATGTGTCGCCTAATTTTGGATATTATCTTACAGATCAAATATTAGCAGGAGTTGGTGTTAACTACACTTATTATGCAGAAAAGAGAAATAACTTTAGTACCAGTATTTATGGTGGTAGAATTTTTGGAGAATATCTGGTTCCAGGAATGCCTTTATTGGCTCATGTGGAAACAGAGATGATAAATTTAGAATGGACTGCCACAGAAAGAAAAAATATTTTAAATGTATATGTAGGAGGAGGGTTAAGACAGGAAATGGGTGGAACTTCTTATGTTTATGTGTTGGGTTTATGGAATCTAAATGAAACCGCAGATTCTCAATTAATACAGCAACCAAATCCAGTAATAAGAATAGGTATCGCCATTGGTTTATAATTTTATATGAGACGTTTAGGAATATTTTTACTGTTAAATTTAGTTGTCACTTTTGGTTTTGCTCAGCACCAAATTTCATCAGAAGATCATTTTCGAAAAGAGTTTTCAAAAGCTTATCACTTGTATCCTGATATTCCCAAAGGAATATTAGAGGCCGTTGCTTATACTGCAACAAGAATTAATCACATTTCTAATTCTATCGAGAGTTGTGTTGGACTGCCTAAGGTGTATGGAGTAATGGGGTTGACGCTTGATGGAAAGGCTTATTTTAAAGATAATTTAAAATATATATCAGGTGTTTCTGGAATTGCTGTTGATGATATCATTTATTCTCCAGAAAAAAATATTACAGCCTTTGCTGCGGCGTATAATCATGAGTTGATGATGCTTAGTCCATTTAAAACCGAAACATTAAATCATGCCTTTGTTTTATCGAAATTGAGTGAATTACCAAGTAAAGGTTTGCTTCAGAATTATGCTTTAAATGCACATTTGTATGCTGTTTTTTCTTTTATGAATGATAAGGAGATGCAGCAAAAATATAGTTTTCCGAATCACCAGTTTAATTTAGAAAAACTATTTGGAGAAGAGAATTATAAGGTTTTACGATCTTCTAAAATATCAATTTTGGAAAGTAGTATTGAAAATGAAAATGGAGATCAATTTCAAGAAACTCAATCGAAAAAATCAGTGGATTATACTCCGGCGATTTCAGATTTTACGACATGTAATTTTAGTTCTAGAGGGGGAGAGGCTATTTCTGCAGTAACAGTTCATACCATTCAGGGGAGTTATGCTGGAGCAATCTCGTGGTTTAAGAATTGTAGTGCAAATGTTTCTGCACATTATGTTTTAAGATCTTCTGATGGACAGGTCACCCAGATGGTGTTGGAGTCTGATAAAGGGTGGCATGTCGGAAATGAAAATCCTTATACGATAGGTTTAGAACATGAAGGGTGGGTGAATGATTCCACGTGGTATACTGCGGCAATGTATCAATCATCAGCCGATTTGGTGAAAGACATTACGCAGAGTGGTTATGGAATTAATCCGTTAAGAATAGCTTATTTCCCCTGGGCAGAAACAACAAACTATAACGTTTCAAGTATTCCAGGAACTTGTGTGCGAATAAAAGGACATCAGCACTTTCCTGGACAAACACATACGGACCCAGGAGCGAACTGGGATTGGAAATACTATGATAATCTAATTAATGAATCCACTACAGCTGTGACAACATATACAAGTGGTGCAGGAACCATTACTGATTTAGGTGGTACGGGTAACTACACCAATGATGAAAGAACTTTGCAATTGATTCAACCGGCCAATGCCACATCGATAACCTTAACGGTAAATGAGTTTGATATAGAGCCGAATTGGGATTATTTGTATATCTATGATGGTAATACTGTTTATGATCCTGTAATTGGGATCTATGATGGAACAACCATCCCTTCTACAATTAACATCAGTGGACCATCGGTCTTAGTGGAATTTAGAACGGATTGTGCTACAACTTCTAGCGGTTTTGATATCAGTTGGAATGCAGTAGTTACTGGTGTTGATGAGGTTGATCAGCTTTCTTTTCAAGTTTATCCGAATCCAGCCCACGATCAAATTACAATTCATTTTAGTGCTACTCAATCAGGTAGCATATTGATAACAGATGTTACTGGTAAGGTTGTTAGAGAGAGAAACTTTAGTTCAACGAATGAGTTAACTGTTCCTGTTAACGAACTAGCTAATGGTATTTATTTCTTAAGATATGAGAATAAGGTAGTGAGGTTTGTTAAGGGGTAAGGATTTTGGGGTGAAATGTAACTAAAATATTTCACCATGCCATCCTTGGTTATCTTTTTGGAAGTTGTAAGTCGTATACTATTCTGGGAAATCATAAATTCTTTCAAATCTTCTCGTAACGATGCTGTCAACATTTAATTTTTTCAATGTAATTTGATTCTTTTCATACATGATTTCCCAGTTACATCTTTCAATACTTTCGTCATAAGGAAATAGCGTTACCTGCGGTTTATGTCCATTGACTTGATAAACACCTGAATGCCTTCCGTTCGCATTTCGAATTACAAATCTTTTATCCCATCTAAAAAATAGATAATCAATTGAATTTTCTGTTTCAGAAAAGAAACTACCATTTCCAACCGCTTTATCTAATTTCCATAATCCCAAAAGTTGATCATTATATGCTAAAGGTAATTTCGCTATTTTTTCTAGGTTTACAGTTACTGGTTGAGCATCTTCAATTCTTTTCCAAGTCATTTTATGGTCGTCAAAAGTAATGTCAAATGCTTCAAATGGATCATTTAAGCTATTCGTGTTTTCGATCTTCAACTTGTTTTGAGTTAAAGTCCAAGTGCCATTTGAATGCTGAAGCCATCCATTTCCTGACTGTTGTGTAGAATCAGAATTAAACCTCATCCATCTTGAATTTGGGGTCATTTCTTCCTTTCCAACGGTAACAGATTTTACCAGCCATAATCCATCCATGGTTGGCTTTTTTTTACAGCTGATCATTATTAGCATTATCATAAATGCTGGTAGTAAAATATATTTCATTCTCTATTTAATTTTCTACAAAAAATCAAATAAAGTGCACATGCATTTTATTCGCATCTTTAGTTGTTTGGTTTATCTAACTATTTCTCAATAAAACTCAGTGCTCCAGAAGGACAATGAGAAATTTGTTCTTTTAATTCTTCAGAAGATGCATTTTCAATAGTTAACCAAGGTCGTTCTTTTGGCTTATAAACTTTTGGTAGTCTTTTAACACATTCGGCAGAATGAGTACATTTTTCTGGGTTCCAAACGATGGTAATGTCATCGTTAGAGTAGTTCATTATTTTGCTCATAATCTCAAATTTAGACTTTAAATATCGTCAAAATCTTCGAATTCTTCCGCCTCGGGTTCGGCTATTTTGTCAATGAATTTAACCAATCCTTTTTTCTTTTTCTTCTTTTTTGGAGGAGTGGTTTTTTTCTTGGAGTTCGTCTTTTTTTCTGCAGGCTTGTCGTCCTCTTCCCATTCAATAACAAATCCATCCTCTTTCGGTTTTTCTTCTTTTTGAGTTGCAGTAGTGTCTTTATTGAACCATCCAAACTCTTTATTTAATATGTTTTTGAGATTGGCCTTTTCCTTTTTTAAATCTTCTTTAAAGCTTTCTTTGAGTCCTTTGGTGTCATATTTAATGCTGTAGTCGTCTAATGTTCCTGTAAGGTGTAAGAATAGACTGGTGCGTCCTAAGCCATCGTCTTCAATGTATCCGAATTCAGAATTCTCTTGTTTGTTCTTCTTTGCCTTACCCCAAAGTACAGTACTCATCAATACTTGGAAATGGTAATCAATTTCATTATTAAACGTATGGTTTCCAGAAAAGGTAAGGTCTAAAGCATTTGACTTTATTGTCGTTTTTGGGATGAATACAGTTTCGTTCTTAATTTCAATTTGTGTTTCTAAACTGTTGAATTTGATGTGTTCTAATTCTTCAACAGCGATGTATTTACTCAAGGCTAATACTGGTTCATAATTGACCAATTCTCCTTTTTTAATATCAACATTTGCCAAAACGTAAATTTTATCTTTTTTAACCTTTAAATGCTTATCAAAAACCGAAGCAAATTCTAAGGAAGTGGAAGTCTTTCCTTTTATGTTTTCTGAACTAATTGCTTTTTGACCAAAATTTTCAAATTGAACAAATAGTTCGTTGATGTCAACTTTGTCCGTTTTCAGTTTACTTGTAATTAAAATTTCGGTCCCTTTAGAATCGTCAATGGCTACATTCCCATTCACCTTTCCTTGCATAGCATTAAAAGAAACATCAGTAGCCGTTAAAACTTTATCCTCTAAGTGAATTCTTCCTTTAAAATTAGTTGCTCGAAACTTCCTGAAGACAAAAGTGTCTACTGTGGCTTTAAAGTTTAAGACTACTTTGTCGGGTAAGTTTAAGGTGTATTCAGAGGAATTGTTTGAGTTGCTGGTAAGTAAATCATCTAGTACTAATTTATTGGTATGACATTTAGTTTTAATGGCTAAATATTCATCTTCAACAAAAAGAAAAGCCAATAGGTTTTTAAATTTACCGTCAAGTTCAAATTGACTTTGATTAACCTTAAAGTTTAGTGAGTCAATGTTAATGTCGTTGTTATTAAACTTAAAGGATCCATTGATGTTTTTCGCAGTATTCGGATTATCGACCAATTTAAAATTAGCATTAGTCAAGTGGGCGTTTCCTTTTGCGTTAAGTTTTCTTAATTCACTTGCTTTAATGTTGCTCAATTCTTTAATTTTTCCTTTGTATTGCAGGTTTATTTCAAGATTTCCTTCTGCAGTTTCTAGGGTGTCTATTTTGAAGAATTCTTTGGCCATCTGGATGTCAACATTGGCTTTTGAATCAAACTTTATTTGAGGGTTGTTGAAGTTGGAAATAAGGCAGCTCCCTGAAATTTTTCCTGCTCCAAAATTGGCATTTACGGAATCAATTTTTAATTCAGATGTGTTGGCAGAACTTCCCGAACCATTTGTAAAAGTCCCATTCATAAAAATGTTGGTGAAGGCTTGTTCTGAAGATTTTTCGGTAAATGTTCCTTGTTTAAGTTTGAAGTTTGCGTTAAGCTCTGGTGTCTTCTTGATGGAATACTCTCCAGTTATAGTAGAGGTGTATGTAATTTTTCCGTCTGTGTTGTAAGTAGCTAAGGATTCTCTTTGTTGAATAGGTAGTAAGGAGAAAAGATCTTTTATCGCAATGTCTTTTCCTTCTGATTCTAAGTTGAGGTTGATTCCTACATCCTTGTTTACTATGTTTCCGGTTAGATTGAACTTGAGTTGCTCAATATCAATTTCTCCTTGATTGATTTGATAGATTTTTGTGGTTTGATTTACTGCTAGAGAAGTATTAATGACAACACTCTTATTCTTTATAACCGAAAGGTCATTTTCATTGATTTGATGGATCATTAAATTAGCTTGCGTATCCATCGTAAACTCATCTTTAGAAAAATTACCAGATAGCGATAGCCCTATGGCTTCAATGCTCATGTCAATGTTTTTGTATTCATTGAGTAGATAGAAAGTAACACCTTTCAGGCTTAATTTTTCTAATTCTATTGATAGTTGATTGTCGGATGATCCTGATTCTTTCCAGAAATGATAGTTGTCATCTCCATTCTTATCAATTTTAACATTGACAATCCCATCTTCAACCATAACAGTTTTGATGATGTAATTTTCATTAAGAATATCAATGATATTAAATTGAAGAAATACTGACTGGGCAGAAAATAATGTGCCTTTTTTATTAGTATTAATAACTTCTTTAGCGGTTACTTTTTGAAATTCTAAGGAAGCATATGGAAACTGCTTAAATACCGAAAATTTAACTTCTTTTACATCAATTTCAGTAGCAACGCTGTTGTTGATTTGTTGTATGATGTAAGCCTTTACTTTGTCTTCGTAGAGCGTGGAAAATACCAATCCGATCACTACAAATATTGTAATGATGATTCCTATTATGATTGATATTTTTTTAATTATTTTCATAACACACCCCAAGAAAATTATCGATTCTGATTTCTCCGAATCTTATTTTCTATCCCCTCTCAAGAGGGGAGTTTAGGTAGGCGATTTTGCCACCTAATATTATTAAACGTAAAGTTTAAAATTCTATTTTATATCAATAGAAATAAGTTAGCGAGAAGAAACTTATTAGCAGTAAGATGTGGAGAAGGGTAGTGCGTAAAAAAAGCCTGATTCTCACAAATCAGGCTTTTTCTCTTTATGTTGTTTTGTTCTATCCTTGATTCATTTTTAATAAACCAACTTCTTTTTCAGAAAGAAAACGCCATTGGCCACGAGCCATGTCTTTTTTAGTTAATCCAGCAAAGTACACTCTGTCTAACTTAATTACATTGTATCCCAAGTGTTCAAACATTCGTCGAATAATTCTGTTTTTTCCAGAGTGGAGTTCGATTCCTACTTGGTTTTTCTTATCTCCATTAGAAGTTACATAAGCAGCAACATCTGCTTTAGTAAAACCGTCTTCTAATTCAAAACCATCACATAAATGTTGTAGGTGATTTGAGGTAACGTTTTTGTCTAACTGGACGTTATAAATTTTCTTCACTCCAAACTTTGGGTGTGTTAACTTCTTTGTTAAGTCACCATCGTTTGTTAGCATAAGGACTCCTGTAGTTGCTCTATCTAATCGACCTACCGGATAAACTCTTTCCTTTAATTTTCCTAAAATTTGTAACACCGTTTTTCTTCCGAAAGGATCGTCAGCAGTTGTAATAAAGTCTTTAGGTTTATTCATTAAAATGTAAACCTTCTTTTCTCTTTTAATGCCTTGTCCGCCAAAAGATACTTTGTCCGTTTCGGATACTTTAAAGCCCATTTCTGTAACTACTTTTCCGTTCACTTCAACTGCTCCAGATTGGATTAAAACATCAGCTTCTCTACGAGATGCAATACCTGCATTGGCCAAAAACTTGTTTAAACGAGTTTTACCATCGTCAGCTTTAGTATGCGGGTTATTATTGCTCTTTCGATTAGGGTCAGCTTTTCTTAAAGGTGCTTTTGTATAGGTCCCTGCTTTTCTGTAAGGTTTTTTGTCTTTACTATCTGCACTAGGTCTGCGTTCTTTTCTTGCTGGATTAGCTTTGCTTGAACCACGAGCCCCTCTCTTTGGTTTACTGTCCTTTCCGGTATTTCGTCTTTTATTTTCCATTAATCTGTTGGATTCTTCTGCTGACTAGCATGAGTTAAAATTGTATTGCAAATTATATTTGCTTCAAGTTGGATTTGATTTAGGGTCAAAATTACCTGAGATATTGTATAGTGATAAAATGTTTGTGTCTCCCATGATTCATCATAGCCCTGATAGTTATAATGAGCTGTTGTATTAATCAATTTTATTTTAGAGTCGTAATTAGCAATGACCTGATTAAATTCTTCTATTTTCATTTTTAAGGTCAGAGCGCTTAAATCTTCGAAATCGGGATTTTTAGTTGGATTAGATGGATCCGATAACCCCAAGATAAAAGTGGGAACATCGTAGTTGTCTTTTGCTGAAATTAAGCTTATAGAAATCGTATCAGCTATTTCTCTTGGTAAGGCATCAGTTTGAGCAAATAATTCTGTTTTTATGTTGTGGATGTCATTAGTTAAGCTGTTTGTTTTGTTATAGATAGATATAATATCTTGGTCGGATATTGTTGTCAATAAGAGAAGGTTTTGATCTGTAATTTCCTTTGTGTGAGCATTTATTTTATCTGCAGTAGAAACTAGATTGTCCAAACTGCTCTTAGAGTTGCTTCCTATCGAAACTGTATAAAGTAAGAGTCCAAAACATATTGCTGAAAACATGGTTCCTGGACTTAGCTTAATTGTTTCTTTAGAGGCGATGTAGAGAATCATGAACATGAAAATAACAACTGTTAGAAATGCCATTCCTACCAACATAAAGAACGATGAGCCTGGCCAGTGCATTATTTTAAATAGTAGGCCAATGGATAATATCATTCCTCCAAAACCTCCAATTCCATTAGAAATGCCAATTAAAGTTTTGTTTTGATAACTCTGGATATTGAAGATTGCTACTGGCACCATATACATAGAGAGCATTCCTACAGAAAGTATTAAAAACATGCTTGATCCAGGCCAATGCATGATTTTAAAAAGTACCCCGATTAATAATAGGGAAGTGATTACAGCTCCAAGTATTGCGTTTAATTTTTTCATGTTTACCTTACCTCTCCTCCGTTATCAATTACTTTTTCTGGTGAAACAAAAGCTAAGTTTCCTTCGTTGTTTTCAGCCATTAAAATCATCCCTTGAGATTCTATTCCTCTAATTTTTCTTGGAGCTAAGTTGATCAATACAGAAACCTGTTTTCCAATGATATCTTCCGGCTTGTAATGCTCTGCAATCCCAGAAACAATAATTCTTTCATCAATACCTGTATCAACAGTCATCTTTAAAAGCTTATCTGCATCAGGATGTTTCTCCGCAGTTAAAATGGTACTAATTCTAATGTCCATTTTAGTAAATTCATCAAAAGTTATTTCGTCTTTCATTGGTTTTGCTTTTGGGTTGGATTGATTAACTGTTGTCGCTTTTAGTTTTTCTATTTGAGCTTCAATCGCATCATCTTCTATTTTCTGATACAATAACTCTGCTTTATTAATTTGATGATCAGCTGATAATGTTGTTAGTCCACCGCTGTTTAACATTCTTTTTAGCTTCGCACTAGTATTAGGTAAAAATGGAACGAAAATTTCACTTAAAGCATTGCTCAGTTGTAGCGCAATGTTCATAATCGTTTTAACCGTTTCCTCATCAGTTTTAATCAGTTTCCAAGGTTCGGTATCTGCTAAATATTTATTTCCTAAACGAGCTAAAGTCATTGCCTCGGTCTGGGCATCTCTAAATTTATAAGCTGCCAATAACTCGTCAACTTTAAGTTTTGTTGTTTCAATTGCGGTCAATACTTCTTTGTCGTATGCTGTTAATTCTCCTTGCGCAGGAACTTTACCATCATAATATTTATGCGTTAAAACAACAGAACGGTTAACAAAATTTCCGAAAATGGCAACGAGTTCACTATTTACTCTTGTTTGGTAATCTTTCCAAGTGAATTCACTGTCTTTAGTTTCAGGAGCGATAGAAGTTAGTACATAGCGTAATTCATCTTCTTTATTCGGGAAATCCTCAATGTATTCATGCAGCCAAACTGCCCAGTTTCTTGATGTAGAAATCTTATCTCCTTCTAAATTTAAAAACTCATTAGCCGGAACATTAGTGGGTAAAATGAAATCTCCATGAGATTTTAAAATGATAGGGAAAATGATAGCGTGAAATACAATGTTGTCCTTTCCAATAAAATGAACGAGCTCAGTATCCTCTTTTTTCCAGTAATCTTCCCAGTTTTTGTTGTTGTCTTTGGCCCATTGCTTCGAGGCAGAAATGTATCCAATCGGAGCATCAAACCAAACATACAATACTTTTCCTTCACCACCTTCAACGGGGACTTTAATTCCCCAATCTAAATCTCGAGTAATTGACCTTGGTAGTAAACCGTTATCAATCCATGATTTACACTGACCAATAACTTGCTTTCTCCAAGTAGAAGCATCATGTTGTTCAACTCCATCTAACTTTCCTGTTTCTATCCATTCTTTTAACCATTTTTCATGATCGTTCATGGGTAAAAACCAATGCGTTGTTTCTTTTAAGATGGGAACGTTTCCGCTGATTGTAGATTTTGGATTAATCAGTTCTGTAGGGCTTAATGTTGATCCACATTTCTCACATTGATCTCCATAAGCACCATCAGAATCGCATTTAGGACAAGTTCCCACGATATACCTGTCAGCTAAGAATTGGTTATTCTCTTCATCATAAAATTGCTCCGTTGTTTTTTCGATAAATGCATCTTTGTTGTGCATGTCCTTAAAGAAATCACTTGCAGTTTCATGATGTAATTGAGAAGATGTTCTGTGGTAAATATCAAAATCAATTCCAAAATCATTAAACGCCTTTTCAATGATACCGTGATTTTTATCTACAATGGCCTGAGGTGTTGTTTCTTCTTTTTTAGCTCTTAGTGTTATTGCTGCTCCATGTTCATCTGATCCACAAACAAAAAGAACATCTTTTCCTTTTGCTTTTAAATACCTCGAATAAATATCAGCAGGCAAGTAGCACCCTGCAATATGACCTAAGTGTAAAGGCCCGTTGGCGTAAGGTAGTGCCGCAGTAATCGTATGTCTTTTCGCTTCTTTCATGTTAAATGTCAGCTCAATTTGCTATTTTCGTTTTCTAATATTTGCCCTACGGACATCGAATAAATTCGGTGCAAAGTTACAGTTTATAAATTTGAAAAAATGCAAAAACCATCCAATTTAAAACAAGGAGACAAAGTCGTGGTTCTTTCAACGGCCCGCAAGATATCTGAAGCAGAAATAGCTCCTGCTAAAACCTTGTTAGAAAGTTGGGGTTTGGAAGTTGTTTTAGGAGCCAATTTATTTAAAGAATCGGATCAGTTTTCGGGTACAACTTCAGAAAGAAAAAGTGACTTACAAAATGCTTTAGATGATGAAACAATTAAGGCTGTTTTTTGCGCTCGGGGTGGCTATGGTACGGTTAAGATTATTGATGAATTGGATTTTGGTTGCTTTGTTAAAAGCCCCAAATGGATAGTAGGATATAGTGATGTAACGGTATTACATAATCATATTAACCAGAATTTTAACATTGAAACTTTACATGCAACAATGCCAATTAATTTTTCCTCGAACACAAAAGAGAGTTTAGAGAGTTTAAGAATTGCGTTGTTTGGTGAAGGGTTGAATTGTGAATTCTCTTCTCATCCACTGAATGTAACAGGAGGTTGTAAAGGAGAAGTTGTTGGAGGAAACTTGTCTATTGTTTACAGTTTAACAGGTACAGGATCTCAATTGAATACGAAGGGGAAAATTTTGTTTTTAGAAGATTTAGACGAGTACATTTATCATATCGATCGTATGATGATGAATTTAGAAAGAGCTGGATTGCTAAGTGATTTAGTAGGGCTCGTTGTTGGGGGTATGTCAGATATGAACGATAATGCCATTCCTTATGGAAAAACAGCAGTGGAAATAATTAAGGAAACAGTATTGAAATATAATTTTCCGGTATGTTTTGATTTTCCTGCTGGACATATTGATGATAATAGAACTTTGATAATGGGTAGAGAGGCAATATTAAATGTTGCTGAAAGTTGTAGTTTGAAGTTTTTCTAGTATGGCAAAACACAATGTTTTAGGAGAGCAAGGAGAAAAATTTGCACAAGAATATTTGGAAGATTTAGGTTATGAGATAGTTTGTGCAAATTGGAAGGAGAGAAAATTCGAAATTGATCTCATTGCCAAAGATGGTTCTGAATTAGTTTTTGTTGAGGTTAAAACTCGAAGCACAGCATTTTTCGGAAACCCTGAAGAAGCTGTCACTCTTATAAAACAAAAGCACCTGATTAACGGTGCCGACTATTACATCCAAAAAAATGAAATCGACTTTGAATGTAGGTTTGATATAATTGCAATAGTGTTAAATACAAAACAGAAGGATATCAAACAGATTAAAAATGCTTTTTCTCCTAGTTTTTAAGAGCACGCCATTTCATACTCTACAGCGTAAATTGGATGATTGATGAGTTTGCTAAACATTTTAATATCATTCCTAATTCCAAAGTCATCTTCTTCGAAATACCAAATAATTTTAACCTCTTTTCTTGGTTTTTGATTAATTCGAGAAATAATCTTTAACAAGCTGAGCATATATTTTGATGAGAGCGTGTTGTAGTATTCTAAATCAATAAATAGATGTGTTTTTTCTGCAGGATTGTTTGCGTACTCTTTTAAAGTCTCAAGGATTGGAGGGTAAAATTCCTGAGGAAACATCATCGTTGATCGTCCTAAAATTTTAATGCTACCTCTTAAAGGTTCTAAAATGAATTTAGGCGATTTGTCTGTGCCTTTAATTTCTGTTTTTTTCATTTTTTATACGTTTAATTTATAGCAAAGAAAGAGGGTTTGGTGGAGTATTTCATTATCTAAAACTTAGGGTTCTATTAAAACATTGTTAGGGTAATATTATTAATGTTAAGGATGGGAAGGTTTATCTTTTTAAACTTGGTTCGTGGGTTGATTTTTTATTCTATGAAGATTGTTTTGGAGCATATTAAAAATGCTTTTTTTAATGAATGATAAAATTTTCACTTATAAAGTATTGTTTTAGCTACGTTTTTGTTGGGTTGAAGCTGGTTTTTTTGATTTCTTTAAAGTTGGATATTTCGTCTATGAGTTGCGATTATTTGTCGTTTAATAAAAATGTTTTACCTTCGATGCAACTTTTAGGTCTAATCTATAGTCTAAACGGTTAACTGAAATTGAATTATTATATATTTTATGAAAAGAATTTTACTTACTTCATTAATCTTTATTGTTTCTGTTTTTTCTTTTGCCCATGATCATGATCATGAGAAGTTTGAAAAAGGTTTTGAATTTGTCAAAAACGAAGGGCAGTTTATTGATAAGGTTTTATATAAAAGTACACTCAATGAGGGTGCAATGTTTTTAGAAAAAGACAGGTTTACTTTCGATTTAATGTCGGCTGAAGATTTAAATAGGAGTCACCAGTTGATTACTGAAGAAAAGGGATCAGTAAATTCAGATTTAGTAGTTGGAGATAGAAATTACCCAGAAATGGCACCACTAAAGAAGCATGCCTACTCAATGGTTTTTGAGAATTCGAATTCAAACGTTTCTATGGACAATAAGGGGCTTAAAGAAGGTTATAAAAATTATTATCATGGAGACGATATGAGGAGATGGGCGACAAATGTGAGTTCATATGGGAATATTGTATATGAAGGAATGTATAATAATATCGATGTTGATCTTTATTCTAATGAAACGAATTTAAAATATGATATCGTTGTTCACCCAGGCGGTAATCCAGATGATATCTTAATTAACTATTCTGGTGTTGATCGGTTAGAAGTAATAGGACAAGATCTTATTATTAAGTTATCGACAGGGGATGTGAAAGAATCTCAACTTTATGCATATCAAATAATAGATAATAAAGAAGTTGAAGTTGTTTGTATGTTTAAAATTGAAGGGAATAAAGTTAGGTTTGATTTACCTAATGGTTATGATAATATGAAACAATTAGTGATAGATCCGACTTGGATTTTTTCTACCTTAACGGGTTCTACGGCTGATAACTGGGGTTTTACATCGACTTATGATTCTCAAGGGAATTTGTTTGCTGCTGGTATTGCATTTGGAGCTGGTTACCCAACTTCTGTGGGTGCTTACGATAACACTTCTAATGGTGGTCAATTTGATATTTCCTTAACAAAGTTTAATGCAACTGGAACTGCAATTTTATACTCAACATATATTGGAGGGGGTGAATCACAAATGCCTCATAGTATGGTAACCGATGCTCAAGATAATTTAATACTGTTAGGTTCTGCTGGGGCAGGATACCCAACATTGGGTGGTTATGATAATACATTCAATGGAGGTTGGGCAGGTACGCCGGCTAACATGTGGGGGTCCACTTTTGCTTCTGGTGCTGATATCGTTCTGTCTAAGTTTAGCGCTGCAGGGAATTTAGTGGCAAGTACCTATATTGGAGGTACGGATAATGAAGGGATAAATGAAAGTATGGTTTATAACTACTCCGATCAGGTTAGGGGTGAGGTAGTTTTAGATGGGGGTGGAGATGTCTATGTTGCAACTTCGATTTGGTCAGATGATTTTCCTTCCACGAATAATGCAATTAATAATGGAAATGGTTGGGGAGCTCAAGATGCATTAGTGTTTAAAATGTCTTCTGATTTATCGACTTTAAATTGGTCAACTTATCTGGGAGGGTCTGATCACGATGCTGGTTATTCTATTCGATATTCTGCTTTTTCAAATGAAGTTTTTGTTTGTGGAGGTACAGTTAGTACAGATATTGGTGCTACTGCAGGAGTTATAGGTGGTGCTAATAATGGTGGTTGGGATGGTTATATTGCCTCTTTTAATGCTACGACTGGTGCTTCGGTGGCAAGAACTTATATTGGTGAGGCTTCTAGTGGAACAGATTATGATCAAACTTTTATATTAGAAGTGGATAGTGTTGGTGATGTTTATACGGTTGGACAATCACGAGGAGGTAATTATCCTGTTGTGAATGCTGCTTACTCAAATGCAAATGGTTCACAGTTTATTCATAAGCTGTCAGGAGATTTAACAACAACAATTTATAGTACTGTTTTTGGGTCTGGTACAAACTTAATTAACATTAGTCCAACTGCTTTTTTAGTTGATAATTGTGGAAATGTTTATGTCTCTGGTTGGGGAGGTGGATATAATGGTGCTGGTGGGGGAGCTGCTTTTAACCCTCAAGCTGGAGGTAATACCAATGGTATGCCTTTGACGGGTGATGCACAACAGTCAACAACAGATGGAGATGATTTTTATTTCTTTGTGATGGAAAGAGATGCAACTGGTCTTTTATATGGTTCATATATGGGAGATAATGGAACTCCTGAACATACCGATGGGGGGACAAGCCGATTTGACCCTGAAGGGGTAATTTATCAATCTGTTTGTGCAGCTTGTGGAACAGGTGATTTTCCAACAACACCTGGAGTTTATTCCACAACTTCAGGAAACGTTCCTGCCTGTAATATGGGGGCAATTAAGTTCTTGTTTAATTATCAAGGAGTGCAATCTAACGCAATTGATCCAGGTCCTATTACTTTATGTGGAGCTCCATTTAATGTTGATTTTGATGCAGGGGCAACTCCACCACCGAATACGTATTGGGATTTTGGAGATGGTTCAACTTTAGGAGTTGGTACAGATTATACACCAACGCATACTTATGCTGATTCAGGGTCTTATAATGTGATGTATGTTGCTATTGATTCCTCTTCTTGTAATATTGTGGATACCGCTTATTTTGACGTAACCATTATTCAAACAGGAACAATGGATGCTCAAATTAGTATTCCTCCATACGACCCATGTACTACTGGAGGATTAAGTGTTGATTATAATTTTACTGGTTCAGGAGCCGATTCTTTATGGTGGGATATGGGAGATGGTACTACTTATAGTGATAGTACGCTATTCACTTATGTCTATAATACCCCAGGCACCTATTATGTCGAATTCCAAGCTTACGAATTTGCTTGTGGAGGATTTACAACGATTCTAGATACGATTGATTTTAATCCTGTTTTTACAGCAGTTACGGCAACTTCACCAGGTGATCAAACAATTTGTAATGCACCATTTGATGTTACTTTTAACGCAGGAACTCCAACACCCCCCAATACTTATTGGGATTTTGGAGATGCAACAACTTTAGGAGTGGGAATTGATTATACGCCTACACATACTTATGCAGATTCAGGGACATACAATGTAATGTTTGTAGCAATAGATTCTACTACTTGTAATATTGCAGATACGGCCTATTTTAATATTACTTTAATACAGCCAGAACAATTAAGTGCGAGTATTGATATTCCACCTTATGATCCATGTACAACAGGAGGATTAACAGTAGACTATGCATTTACTGGTACCGGAGCCGATT
>JACLAC010025416.1_pt1 | contig 97735 bp, 83 predicted proteins | sample 8027881 | NCBI WGS metagenome assembly JACLAC01 (sample SAMN15725517, study PRJNA655200) | protist metagenome | isolation source: fluorescence activated cell sorting (FACS) single amplified genomes of... | place: Spain: Blaines Bay Microbial Observatory, Mediterranean Sea | collected 2016-01-19
TTACAAAGAGTATATTCATCTTTGCTTTTTCAAGTTCACTGGAGATTCCAAGTAGATTCAGATTGAATTTAAAAATAAAAATACCAACTAGAAGATAGTTAAAAAGCAAGCATTTTTTGGATGAGGGACAAATTTGCTAAATTATGGATCTTTGGCCAGTTTTGGCGTCCGATTCAAAGACCGCCGGAATTAGTAATCAGTCGGCGGGTGGTAGTGAGATGCACGGTCAGGTTTATATCGAGACCGTACATCCCATCAGGTAGAACAAGATGAAGAGACAGATATCCCGTACCAAACAGAGTTGAGGGGATGTTTAGTAGGGACACTCAGCCGTACAGCTTGGGTTACTGAGCAGTTCACCGTATCGCTTTGGCTTAGAAAATAATAACCACCAAAAGTTAGTTTTTTATTAGAGAAAAAAATTTCTGAGATTTTCTAATAGTCTGAAATGGGAATCAAGTCGAGTTACCGAGAGAGGCATCTGAGATGAACTGCACTTCAAAAGTGCAGGTTCGCCAACCCGCACTGCCCTCGGCAAGTTTGAAAGTGGTATGTGGGATCAAACGCTATTGCAGGCAAATGAATTCTTGTGAGGAAGCGAGAGATTTTCTGAATCAATGTGGACTCAGTCGACCTAACGAATTAGAGCATGGGAAGTTGTTGACTATCCATAGTTGAACGAGGTGTTAAGCATAAGGCTGCAAATGGGTATCACTTTGCTGATGGCTTGCTGACTAGAGGGCACTTGAACGACAAAACCGACTGGCAACTGAAAGGTAGCCACCACAAAGATCAATTGAGTAATGATTGAAGCTCTTTTCTAATAATTTTTTAACCTAAGACTAATACAGAGTTAACATTTGTACATTAATTTTTTCACTGACCGACTCAGGATGAATTTGAATTTCAAATAAAAGGAGTTTGCTGTGAAAAAATTCTGTTTTCTATCGTTAGCTACGTGGTTGCTGATCCCGGCAATGATTGCTTCCGGAGAGCCTCGAAAAGTACTTAAAGTTGGTGTGCAAATGTTCGGCAAGGTTTTCGACCCTGCAGCCCAATATAACAACGCATCTGCACAATATCACATCAACTTGCACGACGGGTTGGTTCGCCTCAGTACCATGGAGGTACCCCATAAAGTATTACCTGCGATAGCAACAAGCTGGAAAGAAATCTCCCCCACCATTACTGAATTTAAGCTTCGTCAAGGAGCAAAGTTTTGGGACGGAACTATCATCACCGCTGAAGATGTGAAGTGGTCGCTGGAAAGGTCAATTAATCAGGATCATCCGGCGTACACAGGCGGCGCATTCGGGCGTGTTCTTTACAACTTTGAGAAAGTCGAGATAGTCGACTCATCTACGGTTCGTGTCCACAACAGAAGACCCGATCCGCTGAAGTATGTAATGTTAGCCCAAACGACATCTGCAATTCTGTCAAAAAAGGCATTCGACAAGGCTGCAAGTCCAGAGGATTTTTTCAGAGACCCCATTGGATCTGGGCCTTACAGGATCGCTGATTTCAAACAGGATCAGTATGTCAAGTTTGAATCTTGGGACAATTACTGGGGTGAAAAACCGCCGTTGGAGGAACTCTGGTACTATGCTATACCCGAAGCAACCTCCAGAATCACTGCACTCGTCAACGGTGAAGTCGATATGATTGTTGACATTCCACCGGACCTGAAAAGCGCGCTAGATGGCAAAGAGGGAATCAAGTCTCAAGGAGTGACCTTAGACATGTTTTACGCTTGGATGTTCAATATGACTCGCGAGCCACTAAAGGATCAACGAATTCGCAAGGCTCTATCACTGGCCATCGACCGAAATGCACTCAACCAGGGATTATATGAAGGCAAGGGCGTAGCTCCCACTGCCCACCATTATCCTGGACGGACCGGCTATATTCCAGGCTGGGAAATTTATGAGTACAATCCAGAAGAAGCCAGGCGTCTGCTGAAAGAGTCTGGCTATAATGGGGCTGAGGTCGAAATAAGTGACTGCAATTACTACTACCTTTACAACGATTTAGCGACTCAGGCAATTGCAAAAATGTGGGAAAAAGTCGGAGTCAACGCAAAGGTTAAAGAGTACGGTCCCGGCAGTTGGCCTCCGATGCAGCCTGTAGAGGAATATAACATGGTGCGATGCTGGTCGAATCCAATGTATTTTCCAGATATGATGGGAGGAGTGGATCCTCACTGGGCTCCATCGAGCTGGCCCTATCTACAGGGGCAGCAGCCAATAATATCGGAGGGAGGGGAATTACACGAGATATATATTGGTCTCTGGACCAAGGCTCGCTTCGACCCAAATTCGGAGAGGAGGAAGCGTTATTATAAGCAGTTTGTCGAGTTCCTAGAAGATGAGGTAACCCCATTTTTTGTAGCCTACCAACCACACTTGTACCTTGGAATGGACGAGGATATCGAGTTTGAGGCGCCTGCGAACTATCGGCCATATACCATGCCCTTCCGAGCCGGTGACGTGAAATTCAAATAACCGATTTACATGGCACAGCACAACGAATAATCGTAGGCTACTGAGTAAATTGTAACACTTTTGGGGGCGCCCTTCCAGTTTGCTGGAGGCGCCCCCCTTTTTTGTTCCGGAAGTCATTTTGCCTCAACCTAGGAGGACTTAGGGATGGGAGAATTCCTGGTACGGCGCAGTCTAAAAACATTGGTCACTTTGTTTGTAGTGATAACGGCCGTTTTTTTACTGACTCGGATCAGCGGGAATCCTTTCGAAATCGAGTATCGGGAGGCAGGTCTCACACCCGAAATGATGCAACAACTTGAGGAGTACTACGGGCTTAACGAACCGTTGTGGACGCAGTTCTTGATCTATCTTCGCGAACTTGCAAAGGGCAACGCTGGAAAGAGCATCACGACATACCCTGGGGAGCCTGTTACAGCGATTTACTGGCAAGCAATTCAAATGACAGGCAAGCTGATAGTGTGGTGTTTTTTTGTTGGTATTTTATTTGGAGTAATGCTCGGGATAATCGGGGCGATCAGAAGGAATTCAGCTGTCGGTCAAGCCGCAATGGCTTTAGCCTTTGTTGGATATGCCTTCCCAGACTTTGTTATAGCAATCGGACTAATCCTGATTTTCAGTTATAATCTTGGCTGGTTTCCAAGCATGGGAGATGCAACCCCGGCTCACTTGGTTATGCCCGTTTTCACTTTGTCAATTCGCAGTATGGCCGAAATCTGCCGCTTCACTCGCAGTTCAATGCTTGACGTAATGTCACAAGATTACATCAGAACAGCGCGAGGCAAAGGGCTGTCTGAAAAGATTGTCACCTACAAACATGCCCTCCGCAATAGCTTAATTCCTGTAGTAACCATTTTTGGGACCCAGTTGTCTGGACTAATTTCTGGTTCAGTAATTGTAGAAACCATATTTGCCCGACCAGGATTTGGCTACACATTGATCACAGCGGTAACAGCGCGAGACTACCCCGTTGTTCAATTCGGTATAATTATCGTAGCAGTGATAGTAATCGTAATAAACCTTTTCGTGGACATTCTTTACAGCGTAATCGACCCTCGAATACGTACAGAGGCATAGAGCCGCTCAGGAAAAAAATATTGGGAATCATCCACAAAATCCAATGTAGCAAAAAACAATTTGGACAAAAAATCTTAGAGCCTTGCTTAATTACCGAATTACGTCTCAAAAATTTAATTTCTGACTCTTTCACCAATATCTGCAGAAATTATGCTACTTTTCGATTCTTCTCAGCACAGCCTATTCACCTGAAATTAACTACAAAGCATCCTGCATGTCTTAAATACTCACTTTTAAAGGTTTCATTTCATGAAAGAAAAAACGGTTGGTAGTAGTGTCGATTCGCCCCGAAAGGTTCTCCTGATCACAGCTGATCAGTGGAGGGGAGACTGCATTGGGGTTGCTGGCCATCCAACAGTCAAAACACCAAATTTAGACCGTTTAGCTTCAGAAGGTGTGTTATTCAATAAGCATTATTGTCAAGCAGTTCCGTGCGGTCCCTCCCGTGCGTCTTTACTCACAGGAATGTACTTGATGAACCATCGTAGTGTAAATAACGGCACTCCACTCAATAGCCATTTTACAAACCTTGCTTTGGAGTCTCGAAAAGGAGCCTATGAACCAACTCTTTTCGGTTACACAGACACCTCGATGGATCCAAGGGGACTTCATCCTAACGATCCAGATCTGAAAACCTATAAGAACGTCCTTCCTGGGATGATTGCGGGACTAAAAATGGATACCCAACAGAAACCATGGATCAGCTTTCTGAAAACCAGGGGCTACTCCAAAGAGTTGAATAAAGATAACATTTTCCGAACTGAAACGAAGAATTTTGGAACAGAAAAGGATTGCTACACTTCCGCACCGACACCATATAGCAAGGACCACAGTGATACAGCCTTTTTGACGGACTCTCTCCTAGAATGGTTCAGCTCTCGTGAAGATCAGGACTGGTTTGTTCATCTTTCCTACTTGCGCCCCCATCCGCCCTATGCAGCACCTGAACCCTACAATACTCTCTATGATCCTGAAAAGCTTTCACCCGCTCTTCGTGCAAAAAGTCTTAAAGAGGAAGGAAAACAACATCCCTTGCTCCCAGTACTTTATGAAATGATGCCTAGAAAAAGTTTTTTGGGTGGTTTCTCCAACTCTTCAGTGGCTAAAGCATCTGATGAAGAATTTCAGCAGGCAAAAGCAACTTATTATGGGCTGATGACCGAAGTTGATGATCAACTGGGAAGAGTTTTTGAGTACCTTAAGACTTCAGAGCAGTACGAGTCTACTCTAATTATTTTTACAAGTGATCACGGGGAACAGTTAGGAGATCATCATATATTTGGTAAAATGAGTTATTTTGATGCCTCTTATCACATTCCACTCATCATTCGTACACCATACGGAGCCCCTGAGCAAAATAAGATAATTCAGAAATTTACAGAATCTGTGGACGTGATGCCAACCATCCTTGATTACTTGGGACTTGAGGTGCCCAATCAATGTGACGGGGTATCTTTGGTACCTTTCCTTAAGGGAGAAATTCCCAAAGATTGGCGGAAAGAAGTCCATTCAGAGTTGGATTTTCGCTTAATCGGTTCCCACCAAGAAATGATAGAGCAACGTTTGGGTTTACTTCCAGATCAATGTAGTTTGGCGATCATACGTGATGATGAATACAAATATGTTCACATGACAGCACTGCCTTCCCTTTTTTTTGATTTGAAACGAGATCCTGGAGAATTCGAGAATAGGATAGAGGATCCTGACTACCAGGAATTAGTTATAAAATATTCCGGAAAAATGCTTTCGTGGATGATGAATCACCGAGACCGTGTACTGGCCAACATGAATGTCACTTGGGGAAGACTGATCCACTGGCAGGGGCCGAGAAATTGATTTTTGAGTTAAAATTTAGCGAATAGGCTACATCTCTTTGGGTGTGCGACTGCATTAACTGACTAAAGACAAATTTGTAAAGAGACATTGTAAATAACAGCAAACTAAAAGTCTGGTGTCGCTTAGCAAGCATTTTGGTTGGAGTTACTTTAGAGGTTATGAGGCTGATCAAGATAAATATAACGCTTAGACTTGGGCTTAAAGACCCTCGAATTCATCTAGAGGCATAGCGGCATGGGAGAACAAGTCAATACAGCGCCAGCAAAAGCCCATGTAACTAAAAAGAGTTTTGGGGCCAAGATCCGAGAGCTTCAGCCAAGCGTCAGCCTCTGTCTGATCATCATTATTATTCTCACTTTTGCGACAATATTTGCTGAATGGGTGGTACCGCACGATCCTTATGAACCAGACTTGCTCAGCCGGAACCAACCACCAAGCCTTCTAAATATTTTGGGAACGGATCAAATTGGGCGGGACACGCTAAGTCGGACAATCTTTGCGATTCGGACAAGTGTTGGCATTGCTTTATACGGAGTGTTCGCTGCCACGTTGATCGGCATAACTTTGGGGATATCTGCTGGCTTTCTTGGAGGTTGGACAGACAGAATAATCAGCGCAATCATCGACTTCTTCTATGCAGTGCCTTATTTGCTGATCATGCTCGTAGGGATCGTTGTATTGGGGACAGAAACCTGGGTGGTGATTGTTTTCATCAGCTTTGCACGCTGGCACGACACCGCCCGTCTTGTCCGAGGACAAGTCTTCTCGCTGCGGGAAGCACCAGCTGTTGAGGCTGCGTTTGCTTTGGGGAGCTCACGTTGGCGTGTTGCTCTCAAGCACATACTGCCGAACCTCACCTCCGTCATCGTCGTTGACATGTCGATTAAATTTCCATCGCTCATCCTATTGGAGTCCACACTATCGTTCCTTGGTGTGGGAGTCCAACCCCCAATCGCCTCGCTGGGGTCCATGGTGGGTGATGGGAGAAATTATCTGATCACGAATCCTTTAATTTGCCTAGCACCCGCTTTGACAATGGTCACCATCGTAATGTGCTTTCAAGTGCTTGGCGACTGGATTAGAGACATCTCCGATGTGAGGTATTCCGATTGAGGGAATCAAGTGAGTAATGAAGTTTTATCAACACAAACTCAGGATAATGAGTCAATCGTTCTTGATGTCCGCGATTTAAGTGTGCAGTTTGAGATGGATACTGGCAACGTTCAGGCAGTCAACGGTGCCAACTTCAATGTAAGACGCGGCGAGACCGTTTGTGTTGTTGGAGAAACAGGAGCTGGGAAAAGCGTTACCGCTTTTTCAGTAATGCGTCTACTCGGTGCAGGAGGTGTATCGCGAAGAGCACGATTGGAGGGAGATATCGTTTTCAGGCCAAGGGGCGATAAAGAGTATCACATCTTATCATTAGACACGCAGGAGATGCTGGCAATCCGGGGCCGCCATATTTCAATGATCTACCAAGAACCAATGAACAGCCTGAATCCCGTTTATACTTGTGGTGATCAAATCGCTGAAGTTCTTGTCTACCATGATCAAAAAACAAAAAAAGAGGCTATGTTGGTTGCTGAGGAAATTTTGAATTCCGTAGGAATCCCTGATATCAGCCGCGTGCTCAAGTCATATCCGCACGAGTTGTCAGGTGGCATGCAACAGAGGGTTATGATTGCGATGGCTCTGGTGCTTCACCCCACGCTGCTAATCACTGATGAACCCACAACAGCAATTGATGTCACGATTCAGGCTCAGATTCTCAACCTGTTACAACAAATTCAACAAAATTCTAATACTTCTATTCTGTTTATCACACACGACGTTAGTGTTGTGGCGCAGATTGCTGACCGAGTGGTAGTCATGTATGCAGGGTACACAGTAGAGGTCGGCTCGGTTTTTGATGTGTTCCGCAATCCGCTGCACCCCTACACTAAAGGGTTATTGAGATCTATACCGAAACAACTAAAGCCCGGCGAGATGCCGGAGCGCCTGAGACCTATTCAGGGAACCGTACCCAATCCGGCGGCCCTTCCAACGGGATGTCCGTTTCACCCGAGATGTGATTGGGCCGACGAGCGCTGCAGGGAATCCATGCCGAGCATCGAAACTGCCGAGACCGGTCAGACAATAATGTGCTGGCGCTGGCAAGAATTGCGGTAGGCATTATGGTGGACCAAATAAGTACTTCGATGGACTCTAAACCAATTGTCGTGACAAAAAATCTCTGCAAGTGGCACACTTCTCGGAGTTTGTTTTACGGCTCGAAGAAGGGCGTTGTCAAGGCAGTACAGGACATCAGTTTATCAATAAGCACGGGCGAAACTCTGGGGCTGGTTGGAGAAAGCGGTTCAGGAAAAACCACCCTAGGTCGCACGATACTTCAGCTTGAGAAGCCGACCTCTGGAATCGTAGAGTTTAAGGGGCAAGATCTAACAACAATTACAAAAGCACAGTTGCGGTCGTTGCGGCGGGAAATGCAAATCGTTTTTCAAGATCCCTATGCCTCCTTGGAAGCCAGAATGAATGTAGGGAATATAATCTCAGAAGGTCTGGATATCCACAAGGTGGGTACAAAACATGAGCGTAGAGAACGTGTGGAAGAATTATTGAGTGTTGTGGGACTTGCTCCAGAATATGCCACACGCTATCCCCATGAATTTTCCGGTGGGCAACGTCAACGTATCTCAATCGCAAGAGCCCTTGCTCTAAATCCGGATTTCCTAGTTGCAGATGAGGCGGTATCAGCACTAGATATATCGGTACGAGCCCAAGTAATAAACCTTCTTGTAGACCTTTCAAAAAAGTTTGGCTTGACGATGGTATTTATTTCCCACGATCTGTCGGTTGTTCAGCATATATCTGATAGGGTTGCGGTGATGTACCTGGGACGGATCATGGAGCTTGCTGATAAAGACACGTTATACAATCGACCAAAACATCCTTACACTCAGGCTCTTTTGTCGGCGGTCCCAAAGAACGATCCCTCACAACGCCAAAAGTTCAAGGTATTGTCGGGAGACATACCTAGTCCGGTCAACCCGCCTTCTGGGTGTGTGTTCCGTACCCGTTGCCCAAAAGCTATCGGTGATTGTGCAGCAGTTGTCCCCGAGTCAAGGGAGATTGGACCTGGCCATTTTGTTGCCTGCATTCGGCAGTAGTGTTTTAATTTCCAAATCAATATGACTAGTACAATTTGTAATCTCTGATGAAACTAGAATTGGAAATGTTGCTACCTTGTCAAATTTTTGATTCTAATTTAAAAATCTACTGTTGTTTTAAAAGAAATTTAATGATTTTTTGAGTTAAAATAAACCATTACATAATAGAGAATATACGATGCATTTAGATGATTTGTTGAAACCTTACTATCAATATGGACATCTTCACTATGGAGAGGGCGTCACAGAATTAGCCCATGCTCTTCAAGCTGCTCAATTAGCCAGCGTTGCAGGTGAAAAAAATTCGACAATTGCAGCAGCCCTACTTCATGATTATGGACATCTAGTACACGGGCTCGGAGAAAATATAGCGAGGCAAGGTATTGATGCGAATCATGAAACAGTGGGTGCTGACACTTTAAAAAGTTGGTTTCCAGCTAGTGTCACTGAGCCAATTCGATGGCATGTAGCTGCCAAGCGTTATCTGTGTGCCACGGAAATGGAGTATTTCGACAAACTTTCTGAAGCCTCAGTTGTCAGCCTCCAACTCCAGGGAGGGCCAATGAACCCCCAAGAAATTGAAGAATTTCAATCGCGACCTTTTTCAGAGGAAGCTGTTCGTCTACGTAGGTATGATGACCGTGCAAAGCAACCTGAAGCCAATACCCCAGGTTTAGAGGAATTCAAACCTATTCTGTTAAACCTTTTGCTATGATGGATGCACAAATTAGCAGGAGATTTTGGTTAGCTATAATGCAAAAAAATTAGGAATAAAATAAATGATCAAGTCCCTAAACCAAAAGAAAAATAATCTTTCGAACTAACTGTAAATTAAGAAAAAGCATAGAAAGTTTGAAAACCAACAAATTACTTAACAACAAAAAGCTAACTTTTCTATAATATTTGACTGTAAATTTATCTAAGTTCAGGTGAATTTTTCAAATTTTCTATCGACAGTTTCGGAAAAAAATCTAATAGTTTTTAAAATGGAAATAAACTTAGAGAAAAAGAAAGAAATCCTATCTCAGAAAGGTTGGGTAATTGTTGAAGATGCTCTAGATGTAGAATCAGAACAATTGTCTGATTGGGTAGATCATATATCGGCAAAACCCGGAAAAGAAGCAAAAAGACTACACTATTATGAGAAGACAAATTTGGGTCCTAGCCTCTGCAGAATTGAGCGTTTCATTGAAGATCATTCTGAACTAAAGACACTCGTTTCTGACGGTGTTGTCATTGAAACGATAACGGGGCTTTTTGGAGAACCAGTCAAGCTCTACAAGGAAAAAGTAAATATTAAAAATCCTGGTGGAGCTGGCTTCAGACCACATCAGGATGCAACTGCCTACGGAGATCTGTCTCAGCATATAACTTGTCTCATAGCAGTAGATGATATGACGCTAGAAAACGGATGCTTGGAATTTACAGATTCACTTCCAAACAAAAAATTAGACCAAGACTCTTACGGATGTATACCTCAAGAACTCTACGAAGACTTCAAATGGACGGAAGCAACTTTAAAGCGAGGAAGTATACTCTGTTTTACTGCTCTTATTCCGCATAGAAGTGGACCAAATAAGACAGATTTACCCCGAAGAGCAATCTATCTTACATTTAATTCTGCTGCCGAAGGTGATTTAAGAAAAAAGTATTATTTGGAAAGAGACCAGTTTCTTGCCGAGCTACAACCTCAAGAAAAACAAATTAGTACAATTGGACATTTCGAGGGTGAAATCTTAAATTAAAACTTTTGAGTAAATATATGGAAATACCACAAAGAATTTTAGGTAAAGAAAAATTTATAGATGATCTTACCACTTGGTTTTCAACTACGGGCAAAAGTAATTACGATGATCAAGTTACACAACTTGAACATGCTATACAAAGTGCTGTTATTGCAAGTTCTCAGTTAGAAAACCCATACTTTACAACTTCAGCGCTGTTGCATGATATCGGGCACTTGCTACTAGATGAGCATAGCAAACACGAAGATTTTCTTGAAAGTGACCTCAAGCACGAAGAAGCGGGTGCAGATTGGCTTGCCCAGTATTTTGATCCGGAGGTTGTGAACCCAGTCAGACTTCATGTGCCGGCAAAGAAATACTTGTGTGGAAAGGAGCCTGACTACTGGTCCGGGCTTTCCGACGCTTCAAAAAGAAGCCTGGAAAAACAAGGCGGGCCGATGCTTGATCCAGAATTGAGAAGTTTTGAGGACCTGAATGGATATGAGTTGGCTGTTAACCTTCGACGCATTGACGATCTATCGAAAGTGAAAGGTAAGAAGATTCCATCAATGGATACTTTCAAAGATCAAATGATAGCTTCACTGCTTTAAAGGATTTGCCTTACTTTGATGGCTTATTAGCCTCACCTTGAATTTGGAAGGTGAGGCTAAAACTAACGTAATCAAGAATAAAGTTTTGATCACTGTCCACGGTTCATCAAGTGTCTAGAAAAAAAGGCTGTGTCCAAGCAGTTTTTCCGCCTTCACCAATGCACTCTGCACGGAGATACTTGATATCTTTTGCTCTCTCAGTACTGTTTGGAACTTCAAAGGATGCTTCTGCACCGCTGCTTGTTTGATATACGGTTCCGTAGTTGCCAACGAATCGAATGAGGTTTGCGTTGCTACATGTGATTTTTATCTCCAATCCAGCAACACAAATTGATTCTATAACTACTCCCGTTGACGCATAAAAGGCTCCCTCGCGCAAGGCAGTCAGTATTTGTTCTCTTGAACCATCTCCTCCCTGCACCATATTCCACGCGACACCAACGTCTTGGGGTTCATGAGAATCGTCATTGGCCAGGCCCCAAACTCTTTTTCCTTTTGAAATCAGACGATCCCACTTATCAGTGGCAAGAGGATTTCCCATTTTACGCTCAACGATACCATTGTAGATCTCGATACCATTGTAGTTATCAAGACCACGCATCATTTCGAAGTCAAAGTGGTTAAAGTGTTGCTGCCAATTTGGATGGTTTAAGAAGCACAAGCTACCATCTTCGACAGCATCAGAAATCATCGATTGACGATCTTGCGTTGGATCTAGCCTTCGTTTCGCACCGACCTGCAACATGTGCGGGCCCTTTTCCGTTATCTCAACTGCGTCAATCAGCACCATGCGAGTTTTGTTCTCGTATACAGACGTATCTGTATAGTGATCATGATCTGAAATGCCAAGAAAATCATAGCCTCTGTCATCATAGTCAGCAATTACCTCCTCGATATCGCGTGTCCCATCACTAAATGTAGAATGAGTGTGAAGGTTACCTTTGTACCAGGTTTGACTATCTGAGTAGCTTGTACTGATATGAATCATAATTATCCCATCAAAGAGTTTGGTTTTCTATTTTCTAGGTTAGGATACGACTCAGCCAACTATTATTAGACTTTTTTTTAAGAAGATACTTAACTATGACTAAATATATAATCGGTCTTTATTAGTTTCTTGTTAAGTTATTGTTAAATTCAAATTTTTTCTCTGTATTTTCTTCATCAGAACTCTACTTCAATTTTGTTCGGAAACTTCTCATTGGATCGCTCAAGCATAAATGCTATTTCATCAACTGAAGGGGAAAGCCGCTATGGCCTTTCATGCTGACAGTGATTTGATGGGGAGGGGTATGGATTTGCACAGTGGACTTAAGAGAGATCTCAAGGATTTCACATAGTATTTTGTGTGGACTCTGGTCTTTATTTTAAAGTCTTCATTTCAACATTTCATCCATTACTATCTATGAACGTTCTGCAATCCCTGTAACGCTCTGGATAGCGATAGATGTCCACATCTGTTGTCAACTCAAAGTCTCCCAACACCTGTCTGGTAGTTCTCCCAGCAAACCCCATAGCTTACTCCGCTGAGCTTGCTGATATTCTGGCGAAATAGAGTTAGGGAAATCTGACATCGAACCTCGTTAAGAAAACTTCAGATTACTCGCAAAATCGAAAGGAGTGTATTGACTTATCGAAGACCTGTACCAGCCTAGCAACTTTTCAAGTTGTTCGATCAATTATATTTAAAAATAATCGAAGAATGGCTCATGAGTTTTTCTGCAAAGAAGGGCCCCTTAGTAACCACACCACAGATAGAGCCAATGCTGGTAGAAAGGACTGCCAGATTCCCAATAGACTCAACAAGCGACGATCTTGCCCAGAGGCCAAAGAGACCGCCTCTGTAGTGAGAGTACTCCAGCGACCAGCACCGGCCAATGTCGTGGGGAGATATTGGGCAAGACTCACTGAAAAGCCGATTGCTAAAGTCATGAGCAACAAGGGACGCAACAGAGGTAACTGCACACTCCAGAGAATTCTCCAGGCTGACTGCCCAAGAAGTTGTCCAACTCTACGAAAGCGTAATTGGTTCGTACGCCAAGGCTCAGCTAGTAACAGCAGAGTGTAAGGTAGCACATAAACCAAGTGCAACCACAGCACTAGCAGTACCGTGCCTTCCAGACGAAGAAAAATCGCCAAGATTTGTATTCCAAATAGAAAGGTCAACTGTGGCAAAATCAGCGGCAAATAAAACCACCACTCCTGAGCCAAACCAGAATCAGAATTTGGCTGCTGCTGGAAATATAACCAAATCATCACGAGCAGCAGACCAATTGCAGCAGCAGCCATTCCCAAGCCTGCAGTAGTCTCTAACAAGGGAATCAATTCCGCACTATTCTGCTTCCAAGTGCGTAGAGTCCAGTCTGTCGGAAGCCCTGCTGGAAAAGACCAGCGCCGTGCGAGTGACCAAAGCAGCAGACAAGTCATTCCACTACAAAGCAGAATGATCCCAGAAAAAACGATGCTCCAAGCTATTTGATTAAAAAGTTTTTTTATTTTATAGAGGCTCCACAGACGAATTGACAACTGAGGTAAAACTCTAACTACTTGCTCGACAACCCACCAACAAATCAGCAGGATTAGCAATATGATCCCCTGTAACATAGAGCCTGCTGCAGCTAGTGCCTGTTGCTCTAGCATAGGGTCCGTAGCCCACTGAAGAATGAGCACAGAGAAAGTGGGGGGAGCCGTTGGCCCAAGGATCAAGGCCATGTCAGTTACGCCGAAAGAGAATGCGAGAACGGCCCAAAGGGGCAACCTGATTTGGTGGTATACAGAAGGGAAAACTGTTAACCACCAACCGAGCCAGGGGGGTTGCCCTAACAATTGTGCAGTCTGGACCCTTTCTAATTCTGGCAATTGACGACAAACGTTGATCTGTATTAGCAAGAGGAATGGCAGTTCTTTGGTGACAAGGCCAAAAACCAGTGCCCATCCGGCAGTGTCATGAGGAAACGGGAATGCTGAAGGAAGAGAATTTGAAGTCGCAAATAATCTCCACAGCCAACCCGATGGAGCAAGCAGTACAACCAAAATAATGGCGGCTGTGGCATGAGGAAGAGCCAGAGGAAGAATCAGTCCACGCCCAAGCCAATGCCGTCGAAAATTAGATTGCCACACGCTTAGAATCAATCCACTGCCTAGCAAAGAGAGGAGAGTCGCGGTTAATGCTGTACGAAGACTTAGCCACAAGGCTGGCCAGGTAGAAGGGTGTTCCCAAAGCTTTGTCCAACTTTCCAGTATTTGAAGATTTTTCTGAAAGAAGAAGAGATTGAAGGAAGACAGGAAGGTGCCGGCTACCCCTGCCAGCAAAGGGAGCAAAAGTATTCCAGGAAAAAGCCAGCGTAGCCAGTGCAGGGAGCTTTTCACTCAGTTCGCATAACGCCGTTGCCACTCTGCATCGAGCAGGTTACGCCAGTCAGGATGAGGATTTGGCTGAGTTTTACCTAGTTCTTCAGGAGAAAGAGTGGCGATGCCACGAGGCAAGTCATCAAATAGCTCTCTCTGTGCTGCAGAGAGCTTACTGAGGTCAAGCACAGTTCCATCACCCCAAATTTCTGGATTTTGTTTTTGGGCTTGAGCTTCCGGACTTAGTAGGAAATTAGCCGCTAACAGGGCGCCTTCCTGATTGGCTGCATTGTAGGGAATTGCGACAAAGTGTGTGTTACCAATCGTACCGGCTTCTAAAACAAAAGTACGGGTGCTTTCTGGAAGTAAGCCACTCGTAATGGCCGCCGAGGTGTCTGCAGGATTGAAGGACAAGGCAATATCTACTTGGCCATCGTCAAGTAGCTGTCGTAAGGCAGGCCCACTGGCGGGAAAAGTTTCTCCTTGCCTCCAGAGATGAGGGTGGAGCTGATCCAGATAGTCCCAGAGCGGTTGACTTGCTTCTTGAAATTGGTCCATCTCGATAGGGCGCTGAAGTGAATCTGAATTTTCAATAGTTTCAAGTAGGATCTGCTGCAGGAAAGTTGATCCAAGAAAATCTGGAGGTGCTGGATAGCTGAAGCGTCCGGAATTTTTTTTACTCCAAGCCAGTAGCTCAGCCATGTTCTTCGGTGGGCTTGGAATTCGCTCAGCATTGTAGGGAAAATTGAACTGGGCCATTCCCCATGGAGCTTCCAGACCGTCCACTGGAATAGTAAAATCGAGTAAAGTAGTTGGTTTATTCTCAAAATCAACAAGAGAGAAGTTGGGAAGAATGTTCGTAAATGGTCCGTAAAGTAGCTGATTTTCCTTCATCTTTGCGAAGTTTTCACCATTGATCCAAATTAAATCCACCGAACCATCTTGATCACGGCCCGCAATTTTTTCAGCAAGCACTCGATTTACTGCCTCTGATGTGTCACTAAGCTTTACATGCTTCAACTCTACATCGTACTTCTTGTTCAGCTCCTGACCAACCCAGCGGATGTATTGGTTGATTTCTACTCCACCACCCCAAGCATTCCAATAAACTGTTTGTCCTCTACCAATTTCCCTGACTTCTGACCAACTGTTGGCAGTAGCTTGGTTATGGGACACTAATAAACCAAATATCAGCAGAATTAAGTGTAAACGATGGAAGCGGGCCATGGTTATTATCACCTGCAATTGAATGTTAGTGAGTAAAAGTTATCTGATGATTACAGGCTTGTTGTCAGATACCCAATCGTCAAGTAATTTAGATGAAAACTTAGCCCAGATTCTTTTTAGATTATCCGTTTAAGATGAGAATTCCTTGGTACTTTTGGGGAATGGTGTTACCGCAAGGTTTCTACATCCCAAGAGTTTTGCAGGAATGGGATGTTAATTTTTTGCTCAAAACTTACACCTATTAAACCAAATTTAATTAGTGAATAGCTAACCTCAAAGTATAAAATATAACCTCCAAAGACGTTAAAAGGCCTAGCAAATTCTCAGGTACTTAGATGATTTTGAATCAAATTTTTGTATTTTTTCTGGAGATAGAAAGGAAATTAAAAGGCCTTCGTCCTTTTCTTGCAACCAGAACTTGACAGAGGAAAGTTCAAGAATTCCGGAAGCTCTTTAAGCAATCTTGGATGAAACTAGCTGAGGGTGTCAATTGAAGCGTTTGACAGATTGGCTGCTAAATCGGTGCAGTTTTTCCGAAATCACAGAAGCCGCAATGCTATCACCGACCTTGTGTCCGCTTCCTCCTGGGCGGTTTGTCCGGTATTCTAATCCACTAGTTCTAACACAGTACAAAAGATCATCCGAACCCAGTTCCTCGACAAGGTCAATCTGCAAGTTCATCTTGAAGGTTGATTCTCGAACAGTTGCCTCCGGGGCTTACCTTTTTTTAGTCTCCAGCACAAGTGTCTCCGGACTTAGCTGGTTATCAACCACGGTTCGTAGTAGATTAATTTAATTAGTTACTTTTTCAGAAGTTAAGTTGAAGATACAAAAATGATCTGGGAAACGGTTGTTCAACCTTTTGCAGACTTTGGATTTATGCGTCGAGCACTACTCGGCTGCATCGCCATTTCTCTGGGTGCAACACCCATCGGTGTCTTTTTGATGCTCAGGAGGATTAGTCTAACTGGGTGTGCGATGGCATCTGCAGTTTTACCAGGAGCAGCCACTGGCTATCTCCTATTTGGTCTCTCCCTTGTCCCTATGACTTTTGGAGGTTTGGGGGCTGGTCTAGCGGTAGCGCTACTTTCGGGCTTTGTCACCCGTAGGACTCAACTGCGTGAAGACGCTAGTCTGGCTGCATTCTCCCTGATTGCTCTCGCACTCGGAGTGCTGATTGTTTCGATGCGTGGCAACAACATGGACCTGATGCACGTCTTATTTGGTATGGTGCTAGCGCTCGATGACACAACGTTGATATTGCTGTGCTCCATCACCAGTTTCTCTTTGCTCACACTCGCTTTGTTGCTGCGACCATTGGTTTTGGAATGCGTTGACCCCCAGTTCCTCCGCTCAGTTAGCAAGCTCAGTGCATTTACTCATTTCACTTTCCTTGTACTCGTTGTTCTCAATCTTGTAGGGGGCTTCCATGCACTCGGCACACTCATGGCGGTGGGTATCATGCTACTACCTGCTACCGCAGGACGGTTTTGGACTAATAGCATCAGCAGTTTAATCGTCTTAGCAGTTACTTTTGCCATGCTCTCGAGCTTTATTGGGCTTTTACTTTCTTTCCACTACAGCTTGCCATCTGGACCAGCCATTATTCTTGTCAACAGTATCGTTTACGGGATGTCGTTGATGTTTGGACCAGTCGGCGGAATTGTGAACCAGGTGTTCTTCAACCGTCAGGTTAAAGTTTAAATATTTAGTTCATGAAAGATTTGATGCTTTTTATAGAGTTTACAATTGAATGGGTTCCGTATAGGGCCTAGAAAAAGCTGGCCAATTGACCTCCCACTGATTCAATCCCAACTCCATTATAGCTGAGAATTTCTGAGCTTAAACACTTTTCTAAGAGGATTCCTCAATCATTGGGGAGCCTCTACTTCAAACTTCTTCCTGCCCAATAATTCCTTTTATAATTAGATTGAAAACTCATTTGCTTATTTTCTTTGTTAGGAACCTGTTAGGTTTTTGTTAATTTTAGGTTAGCAGACTTTAAGAGTTTTTCTTTTACGCTTTATTCAGTATTTTCAAAAAGATCATTCAAAAATAAATTGAAGAAATCAAATTTAAACCTGATTTCTTTGTTTCTCTTGCTTCTTCTATCTGAGCAAGAGTCCAGTTAGGGTGTTGTGATAGTGTGTTAATTCTGGATTGTTTGCATCAGATCGCTTTGCCTGATCATCATACCTGCGCAGCCGAACTGCTTCTTCTGCAAAGGGTCGTGCTGAGAATTCCACCAACTCTTCAGGATTCATTGGTCCACCCTGTAACTGAAGACTGAGAACCGAGGCAGGGGAGAGTTGGTCAAAGTAGCCGAGTTCAGTAGCGCAAAGATAGCGCTTTGCTGCCAAATGCCAGCGAATGGGCTCCGTCACAATAGTTGGGAACCATTTCTCCAATGCTTTGGCACCTACCGTTTCATGATCGGCATCGACTCCCTGCTCCGCAATGTTTTCCCCAAGATCATGGACTAGGTGTCCATAATCATGGAGCAAAGCAGCAGCGATCATGGATTCACTCTCACCAGCTTCTTGTGCCAAATAAGCTGTTTGGAGAGCATGTGCTAGTTCTGTTACACCTTCTCCATGATGTAAATTTCCATATTGGTTATAAGGTTCTAACAAATCATTTAAATGAATCATAATTTTATGCTCGGTGATAGTTTTTGAAAATTTAAAAAATCCTTTCCAATATCCTGAAAAAAATCCGTTAATTTCCAAGATAGATGAAGAATTTGATAACTCGTGAAACTTGGCTATCTCTGTTAGCGCAAGCCTCTGTAGAGGAGTTAGATAGCTTGAGGGACACTATGCAGCCGAACGAGAAGATTCAAGTAATGAAAACGCCTGTAGCCGGTACTACCCTTGTCAGGGCAAGAATGGGCAACACTGGTAATCAATTCAATGCTTTTGAGGTAGTCACTACAAAATGCGCAATCAAGTCGGAACGAGGAATTATTGGCTATGGATGGCGCCTCGGTGAATGTTACGAGGAAGTTGAGCTTGCCGCAATTCTAGATAGCGAACTTCAAATTCAACCCGAGGACTCCCTCGTTTGGGAGCAACTACACAAAATTTCTCAACGATTATCTACAGAACATCTTGAGTCAGCCAAGCTCGCGGCCAGTACCAGGGTGGATTTTACCACTATGGTGCGAGGTGAGTGAAATACAGTCTGGTTTTTCAGATCCAGTCGTGATGGCTCAGCAGTCATTTCGAGCCCTTTTACAAGCTCAAGCAAAACCTGGGACTTGGCACAGTCTACCTCGTACAGAAAAGATTTCAGATCTTCCAGGAACATTGGCCGCAGCAGCGCTGACTCTTTTTGACCCAGAGACTCGTATTTGGGGAAATTTCAGCCAGCATGCACTCAGATATTTGAGATTCCATTGTGGTTGCCCAATCGCTACTGAACCCTCAGAAGCTGAATTTATTGTCTGGAAAGCTGAAGAGGGCTTGCCCCCGTTTAGTGAAATGAATTCAGGAACGGTCATAGCTCCGGAGACAAGCGCAACCCTGATAATGAGTGTTCCCCAAGAGTTAGAAGGACATGCTGTCAAACTGACTGGTCCTGGAATTCAAGCAAGCAAGAGATTTAGCCCAGGTGGGGTGAGTTCCATTTTCTGGGACTCACTAGTGAAAACGCGAACAGAAGCCTTGTTGGGAATTGACGTGATTTTTTGTAGTCCAAGTCGAGTTGCTGCAGTACCACGGAGTACAGAACCATGTTTGTAAGTGCAAAAGGTGGAGAGACTGCGATTGAAAATTCCATCCGCCTGCTTGCGCAAAGACGTAGGGGTGATCTTTCCGTGGAGCAAGTCAACTCCTCACAAATTGTTGAGCAACTGGGATTAGCTGTGGACCGTGTTATGGCAGAGGCTGCACTGTGGGAACCAATCACTGCAGCCCACGCAATCCAACAGGCGCGGGGCGATCTGGTGGAAGCTGTTTTTTTACTGCGTGCCTGGCGCACCACGCTGCCCAGACAGGCGTTTAGCAAAGCGTTAGCTACAGAAAACATGCGCCTAGAACGCCGAATCTCAGCAACCTTTAAAGACATTCCAGGTGGACAAGTTTTGGGACCTACCTTTGACTACACTCACCGTCTCTTGGAAGAAATTGAAGAAGATCCAAGCCCACCCAGCCCGCCAGAGAAGCTTCATGTCGAAGACTTAATGCGAAATGTTCCAACAGTAGCCTGCTTGCTGGAAGACGTGGATCTTATGCAGAGAGAAACTCCTGAGAACTCAGGCCATGTTCCTTTTGATATCACTCGTGAGTCTATCAGATTTCCTGCAGACCGGGACCAACGGTTACAGCTCCTTGGAAGAGGGGATGAGGGCTTTCTATTATCCCTAGCGTATTCTGTCCAGAGGGGATTTGGTGGTAATCACCCATTTGTCGGTGAATTGCGGGTGGGGTGGGTGATGATTGAGGTCGAACTGGAGGAACTAGATCTAGTGATTAGCTTAGGGGAGGTCAGAATAACCGAATGTCAAACAGTCCACCAATTCATCAGCACCAGTGATCAACCACCACAATTCACTCGTGGCTATGGATTGGTAGTTGGTCACAACGAGAGGAAAGCAATTTCAATGGCGATCGTGGATCGTGCTCTCCGCTCCAAAGAACTGGGTGAAAAAATCCAGTTCCCAGCCCAGGATGAGGAATTCGTTTTGGCTCATCTAGATAACGTCCAAGCCTCTGGTTTTGTGTCCCATCTGAAACTACCTCATCACGTTGATTTTCAGAGTGAACTTCATCTGCTGCGTTGCCTTCGCGCAGCCCATTCAGCGAAAACATACTCTACATCCGAAGAAACAGAGGCGTGAGAGAGCGTAGCTACAATTTTGGCTACTTGGATGAAGCTACCAAGAGATCACTGCGCAGAGCAATTCTGAAATCCGTTGCGATTCCAGGACATCAAATTCCTTTCGGAAGCAGAGAAATGCCAATTGCCTTCGGCTGGGGGACCGGTGCACTGCAGATCAACTGTGCGTTGCTGGGACCTACAGATACGCTCAAGGTGATTGACCAAGGTGCAGACGATACCGTTAATGCCATTTCGTTGAAGAAATTTTTGCATCGCATGACTGGTGTGAGGCTGACTGAGCAGACCTCCCAAGCATCAGTGATCCAAACTCGGCATCGGATTCCAGAAACTCCATTGCAAGCAGGACAAATTATAGTCTATCAGGTGCCGATTCCTGAACCACTAAGATTTCTGGAACCCAGGGAAATTGAGACTCGCAAACTACACGCATACGGCGAGTATGGCGCAATGTATCTGAAACTCTATGAGGATCTAGCACACCACGGAGAATCTAAGTCGAGTTATGATCATCCTGTGACAGTCAATGGATATCGTCTTTCTGCCCCTTCTCCCATTCCAAAGTTTGATAATCCCAAACTACATCGTAGTCCTGCCCTGCAACTGTTTGGTGCTGGCAGAGAACAAAGGTGTTACGCCATTCCACCCTTCACCAATGTGGAAAGTCTTAGCTTTCAGGACCACCCTTTCAGGGTTCAATCCTGGGAACAATCTTGTGAGCAATGTGGAAGCAATAGTTCCTTTCTCGACGAATTGATTGTTGATGATTCTGGGAAACGCCGTTTTGTTTGTTCAGATACTGACTACTGTCATCAACAACTGTCTAAATTGCTATGACCTTTGGCTATCAACCATTGTTAAGTACCCACAAATCTAGTTTCTACTACGGGAACCAGGTTGGTTGCCACGAAATCAGTCTGGAAATTGTTTCGGGACAGTTTTTAGCGGTCGTTGGGGAGTCTGGTTCTGGGAAAAGTACTTTGTTGAAGATGCTAGCGGGGGAAATTGAACCAAGCTCTGGGCAAATCACCTTCCAAAGTGATTCCTATGGAGAGGTAGACCTGACGCAATTACCAGAGATTCGAAGAAGGCAACTAAGGCGGAAGGAAATTGGGCTAGTGACCCAACGTCCATCGGATGGTTTGAGAATGCATATAAGTGTTGGTGGAAATGTTGCCGAACGAGTTTTGGTCAATGGTGTGAGGCACTATGGGCAAGCCCGAGAATTAGCAAGACACTGGCTACAAAAGCTGGAATTAGATTTAGAAAGAATGAACGAGTTGCCAACAAGATTTTCCATTGGCATGCAGCAACGTGTGCAAATCGCCAAGGTGTTAGCCTCTTCCCCGCGCCTACTTCTATTGGATGAGCCCACAAGTGGTCTTGATGTCTCTGTTCAAGCCAGGCTTTTGGATGTTCTTCAGCAGATTGTGAGTGAGCAGAACTTAGCTGTAATTCTAGTGACTCACGATCTGGCCGTTGCGCGGATGATGAGTGATTCGATGGTTGTGATGCAAAATGGGCGAGTGGTTGAGAGTGGTTTGACGGACCAAGTTCTTGATGATCCCCAGCATGCTTACACCCAACTTCTTACCTCCTCCATTCTTCCTGCCTGAGTATGCCTATCCAACTGAGAGTGAAGCGTCTCAGCAAATCTTTTCAACTGCATCATAGGAATGGACAAACCAGGAGAGTACTGGAAGGTGTCGATCTTGTTGTCAAATCGGGGGAGTGCGTAGTTCTCAAGGGACGTTCAGGCCTAGGTAAGAGCACACTGCTTAAATGTGTTTATGGGAATTATCTTATAGATTCAGGTGAAATCTGGATTGAAAAGGACAACGACCAGGTGGGCCTTCACACCGCATCTCACCAGCAACTTATCGAGTTACGAAAAAACACGATCGGTTATGTTGGCCAGTTCCTTCGGACTATACCAAGAACTCCGACCATTGAGGTTATCGCTCAACCACTTCAGAGGCGCGGGTTTCTCTGGGCAGACGCCTTAGAGAGGTCTCAGCAAATCATGGTCCGACTTAATCTGGCGCCTGAACTTTGGAATTTGCCACCTCTCACATTTTCAGGTGGAGAGCAACAAAGAGTCAATTTAGCTGTTGCTCTCGCATCGCCCTATCCTTTGCTTTTGCTGGACGAACCAACAGCCTCTCTCGATCCAAATAATCGAACAATCGTATGCAAGTTGATCAGCGAGGCTCTTCAACAGGATTGTGCGGTACTCGCAATTCTTCATGACGAAAAATCAGTGGCGACTCTAGCCACTCAGACTCTTGACCTCACTCCTTTCACACCGAGGAATTAAGATGAGTACGCTCCTAACTAATGCCACTCTTCTCACAGAAGAGGGCACACAGCTAGGCTCTGTCATGTTCGAAGAAACAGTCATCACGCATCTTCATAATCCTGTCCCCATTGCAGATGTAGTTATTGACTGCGAAGGTGATTTTGTCATGCCAGGCTTGATTGAAATGCACACGGACAACTTAGAAAAATGTTTTGTACCTCGTCCTCAAGTCCACTGGCCAGATGGGCTTGCTGCTATCTTGACTCATGATTCACAAGTAGCAGCCGCTGGAATCACAACTGTTTATGATGCTATTTGCTTGGGATTCTATGATGACAATCAAGTGCGCTCTAAGCTCATAGCTGCCCAAATTGATGCGATCACCCAAGCCGAACAAATGGGCATGAACAAGGTGGAGCATTATATCCACTTGAGGTGCGAGGTGAGTACTCCAGAGTTGAAGCCGCTCATGGATACATATTTCCCACATCCTCTGGTGCGGATGGTCTCCATCATGGACCACACACCTGGTCAAAGACAATGGCGGGATCTCGAAAAGATGAAAATCTTCTATAGCAAAAGAGGCCAGACGCATGAAGAGATTGAGAGTGTTTTATCAGAATTGGAAAAAAATCATGATGTCTGGGCGATTCAAAATCGAAAAGATTTGTTGAATTTATTGAAGCTTTACCCACACCCACTTGCCAGTCATGACGACACTACTGAAGCTCATGTAGCCGAAGCAATTGCTGAGGGTGTAAAAATCAGTGAATTTCCAACTACATTGGAAGCCGCACGGGCGGCGCGCCTAAGTGAACAATATATTGTTGCAGGAGCTCCTAATCTAGTCCGGGGTGGCTCTCATTCAGGTAATGTGGCTGCAAAAGAATTGATTCAGGAAAACTTAGTAGATCTTTTATCCTCTGATTACATGCCAGTCAGTCTTCTTTCTGCAGCTTTCAAAGTTCACGAGCAATTCAATTGCCCGCTCGAAGATTCAATTGGGATGATCACTTGGAATCCAGCTGATGCTTTGAAACTGAGCGATCGGGGGCGTCTTCAGCCAGGACTCCGAGCAGATTTGTTACGAGTCAAACTGCAAGGTGCCACCCCATGGGTTCGGCAGGTTTGGTCGGCAGGTCAACAAGTTATTGGCTCCTAACCAATACTTAACTAAATCTTAGTCAAATCTAAATATTTTGCTAGCACAATGGAAGGAAATTTTTTTTAGAAAGCTTCATGCACATCTCAAATCTTTGCAAAGAATTTGGCTCTGTAGTCGCTGTGAACAATGTCTCCTTCACAGTCGAAAAGCCAGAGTTTGTGGGCGTCATCGGTCGCTCCGGCGCCGGCAAGAGCACACTACTGCGAATGATTAATCGGCTGATTGAGGCAACTGGAGGGAGTGTTGAATTTGAAGGGAAAGATGTCCTTCAGTTTCGAGGAAAGGCAAGACGAAACTGGCAACGCAATTGCGCGATGATTTTTCAGCAGTTTAATTTGGTCCCAAGGCTGGATGCCATCACTAATGTCATGTTAGGTCGATTGAATCAGTTGAATCTATGGAGAAGTCTTTCCCGGGTTTTTCCAGAAAAAGATATCGTAGATGCGCTTCACAATCTGGAAAGACTGGGAATTAGTGAAAAGGCTTTGACCAGAGTTGAATATCTCTCCGGAGGTCAACAGCAAAGAGTCGCGATCGCAAGGGCTTTAATGCAAGAACCAAAGCTAATTCTTGCCGACGAGCCCATCGCCTCCCTAGATCCGCTATCTGCTGAAATCGTTATGAACAGCCTGCGGGAAATCCATGAGAGAGATCAGTTAACGGTTATCTGTAATCTTCATACACTGGAAGCTGCTCGCAAATATTGTGATCGCGTGATTGGGATGTATCAAGGACAAGTTGTCTTCGACGGGCATGTGACCCAACTGACACAGGAAGTTGTCAGGGAAATTTATGGAGCTGAAGAACTAAATGAAGATTTGACTAAGATTTCTCTAGATAACTTTCAAGAGAATCACAGCAAATCTGCCAACACAATTGTACCCGTTTAACCACAATCTTCTTCGAGAGAAATTATGTTCAAAAAATTGGTGAAAACACTGCTTGTCGCAAGCTTCACAATTACCTCTGGATTAACTGCCTACGCTGGAGGGCATGCGCAGAAAATTACTGAATTCAGAGTTGGTATTTTAGGTGGAGAAAACCAAGCGGATCGACTGCGTCGTACAAAATGTTTTGTAGATAAATCTGAAGCCTTACTCGGTGTTCCTACCAAAGTCTTCGCACCTGCAGACTACAATGGTGTGATAGAAGGACTGATTGGTGGAAATCTGGACATGGCCTGGCTTGGTGCCTCTGGCTATGCAAAAGTTTACCTTGCTGATCCTAACATTGTTGAGCCAGTCCTCTCAATCGTTGGCAAGAAGGGGAACTTTGGCTACTACGCACTAGGTTTTGCTCGAAAAGACTCTGGCATAGAAAATTTGGCTGATATGAAAGGAAAACAGTTTGCTTTTGGCGATCCAAATTCCACCTCAGGTTACTTAATTCCATCAATCGAGATTCCCAATCTTGGCTATAGTATGGAACCTGGAGAGCATTTCAGTGATGTCGTATTCAGTGGGGGACACGAGCAAACTATCGTTGGAGTTTACAACGGAGATTATGACGCAGGCGTTTCCTGGTCAGGTGGTACGGGGGACTGGGAAGACGGGTACGATTACGGAGCCTTTCGCCTTGCTTCTGACTCAGGACTTGTTGACATGACGGAAATGGTGGAAATTTGGAGATCTAAGATCATTCCAGAGGGACCCATTGTTTTAAGAAAAACACTGCCCGAAAAAGTTAAAATCCAAATTACTGCATTGTTAGCAGGCCTAAGCTCCATGGACCCAGAGTGCGCTTATAGTTTTGGGGCAGGAGAAATAAAGGGGATGATTTCCGTTTCCCATGAAGACTACGAATCAATTGTTGCAGCTCGCAAAGCAAAAATTGGTGGCTGAAAAATTTTGGGCTCTATCACTAGAGCCCTTCTCTTGATTCATATCTCATGAATTCCACAGCTATCATTAAATTAGAACGTCAACGTAATATTTATTCCGGAATAAGCGTTCTTACTATACTGATATTGCTCATCAGTGGCTTTCAAATCTCTGAAAGTCTCAATTCAGGTGGATTTCTACAAGGTCTATCAAAATTCCTCGACTTCCCCAAAAAGATCATAGATCAAACAGTTGAAGAAGGCTTAGTTGCGTTTTTATCCAATGCAATTAGCTTTTTCCCGCCTCTTATTGAAACAATAAACATAGCATTGTTCAGCACAATTGTTGGAGGGGTTGGAGCACTTGTACTATCACTCGGCTCTACCCGTGGATTGGACATTCCTGGACCGCTAATACCAGTCTTTCGAAGAACAATGGATTTAATGAGATCTTTCCCAGAACTTATTATCGCCTTGTTCCTAATCTTTTTACTTGGTGTAGGACCAGTTCCGGCAACAATAGCAGTAGCATTTCATACTGCAGGAGCCTTAGGAAAATTATTCAGCGAGGTAACTGAAAATATCGACTTAAGACAAGTCGAAGGGCTAAAAGCTTGCGGTGCCTCTTGGACAGATCGAATTCGTCACGGTGTTTTTCCACAAGTATTACCAAACTGGACTAGCTATTTTCTGCTGAGACTAGAAATTAATGTGAGAGCCTCGGCAATACTCGGATTTGTTGGGGCAGGCGGAATTGGTACTGAGCTTTCCAGAGCTATCGGCTGGGGTAGAGGTGCCGAGATTGCTGCATTATTCTTCTTGCTTTTCCTCACAATTTTCTTAATTGATCAACTGTCACAAATGCTCAGAACAAAGATGACATTTGGAGCAACCCGAGTAGTTTGATTTGAATCACTACGAATACAAAAACCTGCCAAGTGATTTGCGCTCCTCGTTGAGAAGGCAAAGCCTGCTTCCTATTTTAATCTGCACCTTTGCGCTTTCATACATCTTATATGTTGGGTACATTTTTGAAATAACAAAACTTTTTAGAGAAGCGAAAATTGAAAGAGGCGCTCTTTTAGCCTCTGACATGTTTTCGTACAAAACACACACTACTTTAAATTTCAAAAAAGATTCGTTGACCGTAGCCGTGGAGGGAGAAAGAGGAAGCACCTATAAATTAGATAATTACCCAGATTGGTTTATCGGAGACAAGGATAAATTTGAAATTGTTTTGAGAAATGGATTTAAACTTCGTTATGAAAAATCTGTACTTTATTATTTTGTACCAAACTATGGTGAAATAGAAATATCTAAAAATAATGATCAGATTTTTGTTGAATTTCCTAGTAAGAATTTATTACCTAAAGGTATTCGATTCAGTGAACTAAAATTTGATGCAAGACCTCTTTTTGAGCATAGAATACAATACTCAAGATCCAAAATTGAAATACATTATTATGAATTTGGTTGGGAAAACTTTTGGTTTCCAATGCATTCACCATTCAACAATCTTAGTTTTTTTAATCTTTGGGAATTGATATTATCTTCAGATAGAATAAAGGCTGATGAATCAAATTTTATAACAATTTTTAATGAGTTTTGGAATCACCCAGATTGGCAGCATGGTGATTTAGCAGTAGCAGTTTTGGAAACAATCTTAATGGCTTTTTTAGGTACATTAGTTGCCACTTTAGTTGGATTGCCATTAGCGCTTGCTGCAGCACAAAATATCAACCCTTTAAGGCTTACACGATTTGGAATAAAAAGATTTTTTGATTTTGTCAGAGGCTTAGATTATCTGATCTGGTCACTGATCTTTATTCGATCATTTGGTTTAGGGCCCTTGACGGGAGCACTAGCAATTGCCTTCACTGACACTGGCACCTTGGGTAAGCTTTTTACCGAAGCATTAGAAAATGTTGAAAAAAAAGAGAGAGAAGGTGTCCAAGCAACAGGTGCGACACCAGTTCAGCAATTTCGCTTTGGAATAATTCCTCAAATTTCTCCAATATTAGTTTCACAAATACTCTACTACTTTGAATCTAACACAAGGTCCGCAACTGTAATTGGGGCACTGGGAGCCGGCGGAATTGGACTAATGCTTGTGCAGACGATGAGAACCAGACGTGATTGGGAGAATTCATTATACATAATTATAGTTGCACTGATTCTTGTGTTTTTGATTGACAATTTGTCTAGCCGATTGAGAAAAAAATTGATTCGGGGTTGAATCAACTCAACTCAAACAGAAGCTCCCGCCTGAATTTGCCAGCCAAAATTAATTCGTGAACTTGGATTATTTTTATTCTAAAGAATTCACTACAACTGATATTCTTTTGATCTAAATAAAAAACTGGAGATTGACATAATATTCCACTTTGACTGATTTTTTACTGTTCTTAAAGAATATAAACTACCTTGTAACTCGCCAAATATTGCATTTCGAATCCTATAAATTTATTTTCGTGTATGTCTGTTCACACTTTTTCAGATAATTGAATCTAAACGTTGTTCAATCTCAGAAAAAATCCATTAGAAATCTAGTTTACTTAAAAGGTTCAAGCAAGATAGAATTTAAGTTTTCCTAATTAAAAGCTAACAAATTGGAAATAATATAAGTTTTGTTTCGTCAACCTAATTTTCACCAAAACTTATGGATAAATCTATGGGAAAATTTTCAGTAGCAGTTGTTGCTTTCCTTACGAGCTTAGTCAGCACTTCTATGGCAAAAGATTTCAATTACATTTCATCCTTTTCTACATCAGACAACATCGAAATTTCTGGTGTTGAAACTGCTGCAGAAATTGTTGCTGCGTCAGAAGATGGCCAGATGCTTATCTACAGTGATAGTCCAATGTTTGCTGTAGGCATGATTGATATATCAAATTCAAGTGAGCCAAAACCATTGGGGTTCATTCAAGTAGGAGGTGAACCTACCTCTGTAAGTGTAAAGAACGGGCTCGCATACGTTGGAATAAATACGTCAGAGAGCTATGTAAATCCCTCTGGGAAGTTAATTGTAATCGATCTTGAGACAAAAAGGGTTGTTAGAGAAACAGATCTTGGCGGTCAACCTGACAGCGTAGCGGTTGCGCCAGACGGTAGTTTTGTAGCGGTAGCTATTGAAAACGAAAGAAATGAGGATGTTAACGATGAGAAAATCCCTCAGTTACCAGGTGGATTTCTTGCTTTAATTGACTCTAATGGCACTCTTAAAATGATTGATTTAACAGGATTAAGTGAAATTGCTCCAATGGATCCAGAACCAGAGTATGTGGACATCAATCAACTTGGTGAAACAGTCGTTACTTTACAAGAAAACAACTGGATCGTTGTCGTTAATAAAGAAGGAGTTGTAGTCAACGACTTCAGTGCTGAAACAGTTAATCTAAGGAATATCGATAACAAGAAAGATGGGGTATTGAGTTTAACAGACGATATTTTCGGTGTTCGGCGAGAACCTGATGCTGTCAAATGGATCGACAACAACCACTTTGTCACAGCCAATGAGGGAGACTACAAACATGAAGCACCTGGACAAGCAAAACGCGGTGGTTCTAGAGGATGGACAATCTGGCATAAGGACGGGAATGTAGTTTTTGAGTCAGGGGCGTCTTTCGAGCGTGCCCTGGCCCTTGCTGGTTACTGGCCGGAAGGAAGAGCTGAAAAAAAGGGTGTTGAGCCAGAATCTGTTGAGGTAGGTACTTTCCACGGAAAAAAGCTAGTGTTTATCGGGGCGGAACGCGCCAATGCAGTTGGGGTTTACGACATTTCAGATATAGAGAATCCGAAATTAAATCAGATTCTTTCAACAGGTATTGGACCTGAAGGCCTTTTGGCAATAGAGAAAAGGAATTTATTTATCTCTGCCAACGAAGTTGACACTAAAAAGAGTATTACAATTTATCAGAATTGAAAGAAATTAAGGTTGATTCTAAGACTAGTCGAAAAATTCAATACCTATCGTTAGCCTTAGTTGCTTGATTCTTTTTTCAACAGTTATTGATCTAAGTTTCTTTTTAGGAAATCCCAAACTACAAATTAACCTACTACATATTTAACCTATTTAAGAGCATCACAATGGCCAAATCTCTATTAATCGGAACCATTTTATTGAGCATCCTTTGCTTTGCACAAGGATGCACTCAGCACAAAACTAAACCTCTACAGACTTCTTTGGAGAATTTTTGTGAGGAATTTCCGATGTCAGCAAGCTGTCCAGATGGGAAAAATGCAATCGCAAAACAAGCTACTTTCTGCAAAAATTTTCCGATGTCGGCAAGTTGCCCAGATGGGAAAAATGCAATGGATCGGAAATCGAAATGGTGTGCCGATTTTCCCAACTCCGCTGTTTGTAATTAACCAATCTACATCAATTATAATTCTGAGAACTAATACAACAATTGTCTCAAGCCGAATCTTACCGGAGTTTGAGCTAAGCTGTTAAATTCTCATCAGTTTTTCGAATTTCAGCTCAAAAGAATGATTTATCTTTCCTGCAACGCAGTACCTGTGCTCGGGATCTCAAAGACCCTCAGGACTGCTATGAGTTGAAGTGGCAGCAGGCATTCAATTTTTTTCAGCCACCCCACATATCGAATTGTTGACAATTCTAGAGAGGAAGGAGTGAAAAAGAAGAGGAGGAGGGGACTGGATCGGTAGCATCTTATACTGTAGTAAGCCTTATCGATTGGTTCCGAGTGGACCTCAAGCAGTACTTGTGAGGGGGAACTCACCTGAAATTTCTACGAACCCAATCCCACTTGATGAAGAGTATCAGACCACCTGTGGGTTTTTGACTTCTCGACTTTGGTGATACTCCTGATAAGCAAGTGCACTATCTTTCCCCATGAAGCGCTTAGCCAAGGCTAGCGGAATAGAAGGCACGTGAACAACAATCAGTCCATCCAATGCATTTGAAAAGTCTCGATCCACGTTGAAGGAGAGGAATCGAGCTCCTAAGCGCAGATAGTGACGTACCAGCACAGGAACACCCTTGTTATCCTGCTCAATCTCCGAAATTAGATTGCTGATTTCTTCGAGATCATTGGGGGTGTTGCGCAAACTGTTTCTTGCGGGGATAGACTGTGGATGTCGGTATGGAGTTCTTGGGCGAACTTCCTGAGACAGACGATGATCAAAATGGTTTGCTTTGAGGAAACGAAGTAACAGGTTCTTTGATGTCCTTGAGTAGCTCTGGCTGATGCTAACGGGTCCAAAGAGGTTCTGGTACCGAGGGTGCTGGACGATGAATTCTCCGATCCCTCGCCAAAGCAAAGACAGGGGTGCTGCCTGTCTTTGAAAGTTAGGGTGAATGAAAGAGCGCCCCATTTCGATTGCAGGATTCAATTCCGCGACAAATCTTGAGCTCATTTCAAACAGTGAATGAGTGTAGAGTCCATTCACTCCAGCAGTTCTAGTGATTCTATCGGCCAAACCGAGCCGATATCCACCTACCAATCTCCCCTCTATCTTACTCCAGAGAAACAGGTGCAGATAGCTTGCGTCAAAGGCATCTAGGTCCAAAGACTTCCCCGATCCTTCTCCGACGGCACGGAAGGTAATTTCTCGCAACCTGCCTATCTCATGCATCAACTCATCGACCTGAGTATGATTCGCGTATCCTACAAGAAAATCCTCCGTTTCCACCATCAGCTGTTCCTGCGGCAGGCCTTCAACTTCTGAAGTCAACTGATTTCGGGCTGAGGCCTGGGCGATTGGCCTTCGAACTGAGCGTGACTGGCGTAGCAATTTGAGCAGGGGAATCCATTGTTTGTGTCGTCGATTCGCAAGGAAGTAAGTCTTGAATCGAAGGTAATCAATCAGTTTTTCGTTGGATTCAAATTCCTGCAACCGCTTGTGAGGAACACCCTTTCCAACGAAAATCTCAATAGAGGACCCTTGCTTGTTGAAAAGTTCTCGGATCAATAACCCGGTCCGCAATCTTGGATGAATCAGACCCAGCAGCTGGAAGAGGATGCTATTCTGACCTCGAAAAAACATCGGCAGGACCGTCGCCCCTGTCATTCGCAAAATTGCTGAAACATGAGGTGTCCACGCTGAATCCATGATGCGCAGTGACTTCAAGTGTAGATAAGAGACCTCACCAGCTGGGAAAATTACCAGCGCTCCTCCAGCACGCACAAAGCGCACTGCTTCCCGCAATGTTTTGCTATTGGCTGGACTGGAAGACAAATTTCCAAAGGGATCAACTGGAAAAATCCAAGGCTGGATTTCGGGGATTTTGTTGAGTAGATAATTACCCATCATCCGGAAATCTGGGCGGACTTGCTTCAACAACGTGCCAAGGACGACAGCTTCAAGCCCACCAAAGGGATGATTGGCAACAATGACGAGTGGACCCTTGGCAGGGATGCGTTGCAGATCTTCCCCTGAAATTCGAGGCTCAACCCTTAGCGCACTGAGACAGATTTCCCAGAAATTAGCAGATGTCAGGTCGACTGGTAGTTGCTCATATTCGCGATTCAAGCGACTTATTCCAGTCAGAATTTCTAGCTCGGGGGTCAGTCTGTTGAGTGGCTTAGGGAGGATCTCACTTAGGCTGATCAAAGGGTCTTCAATGTTGGTTTGCGTTAGCTTACGAACCATCCTTACTCCTCATCAATGGCAAAAATTATTTACGAAAGATTGCCTGATGAGTGTTAGCCCAGAATGAGATTTCTGTTAGAGAAAAGTCAGCTAGAGATTTTTTTTGATCACCTGAATAACCTGATCAATCTCTGCTTTGCTGAGCTGTCCAACCTTGAAAAAAACTACTTTTCCAGCTTTATTGAGGATGATCACCGCAGAGCTCTCTGGAGCTAGACCTCATGCATTGCGAATCGCTCCCTTCTTGTCGTGTGTAAAGATAGCATTTTGACCTTTCACATAACAAATCCGGCTTATTCCAACTTCACCCGAGCCAGTTTGATAGTGCAGAATGTTTGATGAGCGGCGTCTGCCATCAGGTCGAATTGTTCATAGAGACATAATCAACAAAGAATACAATTTACAAGCAGATAGTAATCTGATTACGCAGTAACTTTTCCTCAGAATTTACCCAAACTCGCCAGTAAATGAGGCACTATTTGGCTGTATCAAGGTGCAAAGAGGGCTATGGGATAAAGAAGTATTGGTCGGTCTGGGCTTCTCAACAGGGTTCTCTGAAATATGCCACTAAGTAGGTAAGAAGCTTTTTCAACTATTGGCCATTCATTTGATAAGAATTCCATATTATATATATACTAAAATATTTTGTATCTTAATATTTGGATGAGTTTTGTTTTCAAGGATATTTTTTATTGAAGTCAGAAATTTAGGAAAACCCTCATTAAATTCTAACAATTTTTTTGTATTGAGTAGGTTTCTATCTCAATAGCCCAACTTTCCTATTTAACTTATGGATTCAGAATTCTGCTCCACAATCAACCTCAAGCAACTAATTCACCTATCCGATCGTCTCGGAGCTTCAAAGCGGCTGCAGATCCTTCTCTGCTGTCTAAGATATGTAGATAGTAATGGTGAATTTAAATTGCCTGTGACCAAAACCTCAGCAGAACTCTCTTGTTCTCGTGAGTATGTTTCCAGAACTCTCTCGGAGTTGGTAAATCAAGGAGTCTTAACAGACCTATCTCATGTTAGTCATCCTGGGCGCAAAGGCCGCCACTTTAAGCTAATTGATGGTCTTGTTCCTCAAAAAGGCTGCACCACATTTTCAATGCTGCAAATGCCACAGAATTGAGAATTCTGAAATTCACCCATAATTGTTCGAACCATCACCCCTGAGGTTTACTTGAAACAGTTTCTCATAACTCTTCGCGAGCAGCGTTGGGATGACCATCGCTTTTATCACCACTGCCGAATTAACCAATCCCTGCATCTTATTAGTGCTCTATCTTTTCTGGGCTCTTATGTGATGCTGTTCATCAACCCAGTCTGGTCAGCAATTGTAGCTTGGACTTTTTCCATGACTACAAGACAGGCGGGGCACTTCTTCTTCGAGCCCCACAGCTACGATCATGTGAACCAGGCTTCCCATGAACACAAGGAAGAAATCAAGGTCGGCTACAACCTGAAGCGCAAAGTAGTTTTGCTCAGTATTTGGGCGCTGTTGCCAATGGCAATTTACTTCAATGCAGGCTTTTTGGGAATTCTACCAGAACACAATGATTGGCTAAGCTACATAGAAGCAGTCGGTACAGCCTGGCTCTACCTGGGAATTGCTGCTGTCTTGTTTCGGGGAATTCAGTTGTTTATTCAACAAGATCTCAAGACTGGATTTGTTTGGATGACAAAAATCATCACAGACCCTTTTCATGACGTCTACATCTACCATAAAGCCCCTCTACATCTACTGCGAGGGGAACGCTTTGAGCGAGATCCTTTAATGGACATGGGTGATCTTGACCCAATTCCTAATCACTAGTCTTTTCGGGCCAACCTAGGGTTTCACGTAGGATCTGTAAGCGAATGCTGGGATGTGTTAGCTGCGGATTCTGCCACCACCAGCCATCCTCTGACATTTTTTTTGCTGCTGCCACGAAACGGTCCAGAACCGCCTGGAATTCAGTTTCTCCGTAGTTGAGACTGAAAATCAGCCGTCCCGTACCAACCCAACTGAGAGCCAGTCCTTCGGCACGCAGATAAAATTGGAGTAGCCAGTGATAGCGTCCTGGTTGAGTATAGCTGATTGTCCAAACAGAGGACATATTTGTGGCCTGAATAGGGAAATCAAACTCCCTCATGGTGTGATTGAATTTGTCACAGCGTTGATTCCATCGTTCGTCCAGCCTCTCGTAAAGAGCTTGGATCTCAGGTTTTTCAATTTCATCCAGAAATGCTTTCATTGCCGACATCACCACAGGATGCGCGTTAAAAGTTCCACGAGCAAAGCAGATGTCTGCAGGGCGATTCTCTTTCCAGCGTTTCATCCATTCATGTTTGCCACAGACTACTCCAACAGGATAACCGCCGCCAAGTGTCTTTCCATAAGTAACGAGATCAGCTTGAACCCCAAAATATTCTTGTGCACCGCCAGGAGCCAACCTGAAACCCAGAAATACTTCATCAAAAATCAGAGCAATTCCTTTTTCGGTGCATACCTCTCTCAATTGCTTTAGCCATGATGTGTAGGACGTTCGATCATATTGCGCCTTGCGGCTGCCATCTAGCAGCGTTGAATCTCCCGGAGCATTCCGATTAGGATGCATTGCCTGTAAAGGATTTACTAAAACACAGGCAATATTCTTACGAGATCGCAATACTTGCAGAGAGCGCTCGCTCAGATCGGCTAAAGTATATGTTTCATGTGGTGGCTGTGGGTTTCCAGGCCCTGGCTGAACATCCTCCCACCACCCGTGATAGGCTCCGCAGAAACGAACAAGATGCGTGCGCCCAGTATGGTAACGGGCGAGCCGGACCGCTTGCATCACAGCCTCTGTCCCAGACATGTGAAAGGAAACTTCATCCATGCCACTGATTTTACAGAGTCGAGACGCGTTACTGGCCACATGCGGGTGATAAACCCCTAGCGCAGGCCCTAGAGAAACACCATCCTCTAGACCTTTTTGCATAGTACGTTTGTAAAAATCAGAACCAAAAAGATTTACTCCATAGGAACCTGTCAGGTCATAAAATTGGCAATCATCCAAGTCTGTCAGAATGACACCATTAAACGACTTTGCAACACTTCCAACCTTGAGGTGCTCTCTAGCGTAGGGGCTGAATGCAAATGGAATTCGATAAACTGATGTGAACTGCAAATCACTCAGATACTCCTTGGTCTCTGTGGTTAAACTCAGTGTTTTTTTATGTTTTTGTAGTGTTCGAGCCAGATCATTAAACCCGTTTCTCCTTTTCTCAGCCACATCATCTGGGGCTTTATCTGCTATAAAGAAAAGCTCTTCACCTAATGCATAACCGGGCAGTAGGCGTGTGAGGAATTTTGCAATTCGGGAATGACCCGCTAATGATCTGTGCTTTGCTCGGGATAGTTGGATTCTACGATAAATTTTAGGACTAAGCGCAGCCAGTAGGCCAAGACTAATGAGAGTGGTTTCCAAGAGGTTCCCGGGTTGATGTGTTGACTAAAATTTTTACAAACTAAATGAAGGACCATTGACAAATTTTCTTAAGCAGCTTGCTCAGCAGGAAGATCTTAATTTTTTGCTCACTAATCGAATTCCCAGAATCACCCTAACTCGTTTTATGGGTTGGTGGAGTAAGCTAGAGCATCCCTGGATTGTAAAAAGTTCTATCGCGCTCTGGCAAACCTTCAGCGATTTAGATCTTTCTGAATCCAATACCAAGACTTTCAAGAGCCTGCATGAATGTTTCACAAGGGAGTTGAAACCGGGTCTGCGACCGATTCATCCCAATCCAAACATCCTAACCTCTCCGTGTGATGCGATTGTTGGCTGCTCAGGAAAAATTGAAGAGAATCAGATCTTCCAAGCTAAGGGCTTTCCCTACAGTCTACAAAGCTTACTAGGAGAGAGTCCATTTAGCCGGGGTTGGGATGAAAAGTTGGAGGGTGGCTATTATCTCACGCTGCGCTTGACCTCCAGCATGTACCATCGGTTTCATGCTCCCTGTGATGTACAGCTAAAACATGTGACTTATATCAGTGGCGACACTTGGAATGTAAACCCAATTGCCTTGAAGCGTGTGGAACGGCTTTTCTGCAAGAATGAGAGAATCGTTATGCACTTACAGACTCCGGTAGCAGTTGATTTTCTAATGGTTCCCGTTGCAGCAGTATTGGTTGCTAGCATGAGACTGCATGCGCTAGATGTTTTGTTGAATCTTCGCTATCAGGGCCCGAATGAAATTCCTAGCCAATCCAACTATCTCAAAGGTCAGGAAATGGGCTGGTTCGAACACGGCTCTACAATAATTTTGCTATTCAACAAAGATGTTGAGCCTCTCTCTGAATTACAATTTGGACAACAGGTACGAGTGGGTCAACCTCTCCTGAAATGGACTGCAACCAACTAGTCTGAAGTAGGCAAGATGGGTGGGGAGTCAAATTTGTTAAACTGATACCCAAATTTACTACTTTCAATAGGAGCCAGATGGGACAGAAAAGTCTGGAAGCAGGCATCCCAGTCCCAATCCATAGAGCTTCGATGAACAACATCTCTATCCAATCGTAAAGCACTGAGGCAGGCATCTTTCAGATTTTCTGACAAGACTCCATCCACTCCTGGCTTTAGGACATCTTGAGGACCAGGAACTGGGAAAGCTGCTACTGGTGTCCCGGAAGCAATTGACTCCAGTAGCACATTCCCAAAGGTGTCTGTCTTAGAAGGAAACACAAAAACATCACTATCAGCATAGATTTTGGCCAATTCCTCTCCAAATTTGTAACCGAGCCAAACAGCCTCCGAATACTTTCTCTGCATTGATTCTCGAGCTGGGCCATCACCCACAATGATTTTAGTGCCCGGTAAATCAAGCCTGAGAAAAGCTTCAATATTTTTTTCAACAGCTACTCGGCCTGTGCAGAGCCAATAAGGACGCGGTCCATAGAAATCTTCCTGAAAACGTGGTCGGAAGAGTTCGTGATTGACTCCTCTGTTCCAGATGACCGTCTTTCGGTGAACCCTGTGCTGATTAAGCAACTGGTCCATCGTAGGCGTTGGCACCATCACTCTTTCCGCAGCCCCATGAAACCACCTAAGAAAGTTGTATCCCCAGGACAGTGGGATAGGCAGTCGTTCTTGAACATACTCAGGGAAACGGGTGTGGTAGCTTGTGGTGAACGGAATCTTCAGGTGATTCAACCAAATTCTAGCAAATATTCCCAATGTACCTTCGGTAGCAATGTGAACTGCATCAGGAGAAAATTCTCTCAATGACTTCATCATTTTCCAAGGCGTTGTTGCCAAACGTATTTCAGGATAACTTGGAAGTGGGAAAGTTGGGTAATCTTGCGGTTGAATCACAAGAACCTCGTGGTTTTTGGCTTGGCCAATATCTACCATTGTTGATAGAGAATGGACGACTCCATTTACCTGGGGATGCCAGGCATCGGTCACTAGAGCGAAACGCATGGGGTGTATGCCTTTCTTTTAAAATGAATAGCTTAACGAACCTCACTGAGGAACGGCTTCTCGACTCATTTTCTTTTCTTTTTCCTGCTTCTTAAGATTTATCATCGGTTCGGGAATGCTATCTTCATCATGATGGTGCCAATCAATAATTTTGAACTCTCCATCTTGAGTTTCTACCAACGCTGTACACGATTCCACCCAGTCACCATCGTTCATATAGACCACGTTGCCAATTTGACGAATTTCAGGTGTATGGATGTGCCCACAAATCACACCATCGTATCCTTGCCTTTCACAGTAGGTGGCAACGTTTGATTCGAACTTGAAGACAAAATTAGTCGCCCGCTTCACCTTGGCTTTTAGAGTTCTGCTGAGAGGCCAATACGCAAATCCAATTGACCGGCGGATGATGTTGACCCAACGATTAAGAAATAACGCTACATCGTAGGCATGGTCTCCTAATGCGTAAAGCCAAGTATTGAAGGAATCAATTCCATCAAAAAGATCTCCGTGGATTACCAAGTATCGCTGTCCTCTCCTACTTTGATGTACACATTCATTTGTCAGTTCTATATTGCCGAACCTCATATCAAAACTGAGCCAGTTGCGGAGGGCTTCATCATGATTTCCTAAAATGTAGTGTACTTTGGTACCTCGTTTGGCCATTGTTAAAATGCGGCGAATCACATTGGAGTGTTCCTGTGGCCAGTAAACCTTGCGCTTCAGTTTCCAGACATCAATGATGTCTCCAACCAGATAGAGCTGATCACAGTCATTGTATTTTAAGAAATTACAGAGTTGGTTGGCTTGTGTACCCTTGGTCCCAAGATGAATATCTGAAATAAAAATAGCTCGGTAATATTCCTTCATCAGCCATGACTCCTTTCTGGAGAGTTTACATTACCTTCAACTTAGGGGAGTAATGTTCAGAAACGATAAGTTTTTTGTTAATTTTCAAAACCTAAACGTATGCCAGCAAATGAGCTGGAAAATCTGATGTCAAAAATAATTGTCAATGGCGGAGTTCTAGCTGGTCTGTAGGCAGCACTAGTTATGTGCGCGAAGAGGCCTTGACACAAATGTCCTTTAGAAGCGTACTTTTTTTGTGATCAAAAATTCTACGCCAACGATCTGGATGATCCAGACAGGTTGCCATCAGAATCGAAGAGTTCTGCAGGGCGTCATTACCTCCGACTGACACTACAGCCCCCGTTTCTGGCTTGGGATCATCTCCCATCTCATCAAGAATACAGAAAGTATCTGCGGTTGTGTCACCGTCCAATGCCAGCAGAGACACCGATATTGGAGAGAGTTTGAAGATCTGATCAATTACTGCCTCACCGCTATCTACATAGCTGGCATTGTCTAAAATGGAGTCTCCCAGCAGGTCGATGGATAGAATAGTTGTCATGGTTTCTCCAGAAGTTTGAGGTTGTGCCGAAATTGGCAACTTGGGGTGATTCAGCTACCGCTGAACCTTTTGAACCCTTTACTTCATAAAAGGGGTTCAAAAGTTCGAGGGAGAAGAATTCAAGAGGATCTTAAGATCTTTTGAACAGAATACAGCCTAAGGTGATTGGGCAAAACGTTTGAGATTGGGCCTGATCAACTAAGGCGTGAGATGTTCAATCAAACTGAACATATCTTTATTAATCTAGTCGAACCAGCAGGAGGGTAGCTGTGGGGCGGACGTTTGAAAGTGCGAAAAAAAGAGTTCGTGCAATGGAATTGAGCGGATTGTTCTGATGGCTAAGGGAAGGGGGGCAGCTGGGGCAATTGAACCTGACTTCCTCTTCAAGTACCAGATTATGATTTGGGAGAGGTAGCGCAGTCTGCTGGTAATATTTCTGGCAAGTCGTTTGTCAGAGCTATGGACTAGGTTTGTAAATGGTCATTTGCTCCACCGTCGAATCCAGTAACATCAAGTCCTCCTTCACGTGCCGCTGCTATGAAGTCAATATTGAAAATGTCCATATCAACATTCTTCTCAGAGTCGAGACCGTAAATTTTGAGCAATGCCTGAGTATTTTTGTGAATGACACTACTCAATTGCTGCAAACTGCTGATGAATAGTTGTGCCCTGCGGAAGTCTGGTGAATTCAAGACTGCTGCTGGACTTGCTCCCAGCAGAACAATCGCACTCAGATAGAGCCTCCGTTCCAATTGTAAATCCTCCAAAACCTGATTCTGGATCTCCTCCTGCTCGAGCTTCACCAGTTTCCGGCATTCAACCTGAACTGCTTCCATGACTCGTTGTAATTCAGGTACTGAATAATTCTGGCTTTCAACGAATTCAGGCTTTAATTCAGGCACTGGAGAGTGGCTCATCTTGAGCTTTTCGGTACTATCACTGGCACCTAGTAATTTGCGAATATAGGATCGTGAATAGCCCAGATGATTGGCAATGCGCTGCTGAGACCAGCCTTGATTGCGATATTCAAATACCGCAGCCTCAAGGGCTGTTTTATTTACCTGATTTCTTACTTTTGATAACTTGGGAGGATTCAAATTTCTTTCTCGATCATTGGTTTAAGCTAGCTTTGAAATCAGTTGGGTAATTTATCTTCCTGCCAAGAATATTCCCCAATGAAGTTAACTCTCACAATCGGGTTTTTACCATGCAAGCTTCTTTGAGAAATCAGTCCTGAATTTTCTAGGTCCTTTAAAGCTCTCTTTTTCTGGTCTGCTGAAACACCGAATTCCATAAGTTTTTTGCTCGTCAAACTTATTTCCCTCTTTTTGAGCAGGATCACTAAATAAGCTATAATTGTACCTACTTTGAAAGCTGTAGAGTTTAATTTTGAAAGTTCCAGTACCCATTTCAGAGGGAGTTGAGGACTCAGGAAAAATGGACTCTTCTTTATCTTATGATTGGTAATCATAAATCTATAATAAGGATTTAAAGAATGGGTACGTATCAGCAAAATTGCTGACCTACCTCGGCATTTTTGCAGACGTCCAGTTCAACATTTTTCCTCTAGCAAACTCATCAACTTATCCCAAAAGGGACCACCACGTTCTTCATCCCGATACCGATCAGGGTAATGGTAAATCTCAGCATCGGTAGTCAACTCAAAGTCTCCCAACACCTGTCTGGAGGCCTCACTCATCAACTCTTGTGATTGCCTCACTCTTTCATCAAGCTCTCCAATTGGTGCTTCAATCAACACAGCATCATGCACCGGAGCACAGACTCTTATACCGGCTTCTGTCATTAGGATACAGGCAATCCTCAACATCTCTGCGCCATTAGCCTGCATCAGAAAATTGGCTAGGCTCCGAGGATTGATCTGTCCAGATACCTGAAGATTCCACCCAAAAACTGTCCAGAGATTATTGTGTAGGAGAGCATAATCCACGTTGCCATCAGACCACCTCCAGAAAATCCTGAAAGCCTCTCTGTGTTTGCGCAATAAGTCTTTGGCAACGATCACAGGCTGTTGAATTCTATCTCCCAGAGATTCTCGGCCCATCCCATACTGAACAGCGAGCACTGTCGCTTTGAAGAGGGCCCTCTGCTCTGGATGGGACCTCTTCGTAGCATCAGTTGGCACTCCACCAGCAAGTTTCGCAAACTCTAGGTAAGGGTCACCAGAAGCATAGGCTTGCTTCATGGCCTGATCCTTAGAGAGTGCTGCGGCAATTCCAAACTCCTGCTGGGACCAATCTACATAAGCAACACCCCAACCTGCTGGAGGCTTGATCAGCCCACGCAGCCAAACCGAAGAGCCGAAGATGAACTTGCTATTACTTGGTTGGTTACGCCCTGTCTTGCTCTGAAATGGACTCAGTAGAGTCCGGTTACGGCCATCTGCGCCAACTTTAAACTCGTTCAGCCTCATCTTCCCGAGAGAATGTCTTAGCTCACGCAGTGGAGATAGTTGGGGGTATCCTTTGGCCATCATCCGGAAGGTCTTGTCCTGAAGATCCAGATTACCACTCGGCAGTCTAGGCCAGGCAATCTGGTGGAGGTTTAAATATCTGGCAAAGAGGTCTATCTTGAAGGTTCTGCCTTCATAAACCCCGAAATCTTCATCTACGCTTGTGATCAGATCATCCTGTAAATATTCCCAGTTAGCTCGCAGCCGCTCAAGCAACGGCATATCTACTGGAATTCCTACATACTCAATTCTTGCTACCGCCTTCATATAGCGGCCTCGAATCAGGGCATGGTCGATCGAAATCTTGTTTACCATTTCTGGTAGCAGGGCTACGAGCGCATCAACATCCGTCTGGCAATAGTCCAGCAGAGCAACCTGCTCAGCAGAACTGTAAGGACCACCTCGAAGTGCAAGTTCACGCATCTCTTCCTTCTCAGTCAGTGAAATATGCTCCAGACCATGAAGGCTCAATGCACCCAGTAAATTGTTCTTCACAGGTAACTTCAGACCATTGGTCTGGCAACGGAATTCACAGAAGAGATCAAGGAGAGAGTGTGGTAGGTCCCAGCCTAACGCTAGATGACATCCCATCTCCGCAGAGTCGTAGTAAGCTACATAAAGGCTGTTTTCTCCGATTGGGAGGGGGCACGCCAGCTTAGCTACGCCATCCAGCCAGAGGCGCTGCAGTTGCCCGCTGTAGTACTCGCGGGCAACCATGCATCTTGCCTCTGGTGTTAGGTTTGAGCTTTGGCCAAACTCAAAGTCCACACACCAGATCTGCTGGAATTGCTTCCCTTCCAGGAAGTTCAGGCAAGTCCCCTCAACTGGAGAAGAACCAGGTGGTCGGGCCGGTCGATAATCTTGTTTTTGAAAGCGATCTCCAAAAGCTCGTCAATCGATAATTCAGGCCACTCTGGTTCACTGAGTTCGCCTTCTGCACTGAAGATTTCATAGGCACCCAGGGTCATGTTAGCCTGCATCCGAGTCCAACTAAGTTCTGCATTACTAGCAGCATCCATTGCTGATATGTGCCAGTTTAGGGGTCTGTCTTGATCAGGGATGGCCAGTGGCCAAATAAAAACATTGTTTTGGCGGTCGATGGTCACTACTAGGCGGTAGGGTTTTGCAAGATCTTCTACTTCCGGTAGGACATCTGATTCGATCAAGTAAATTTCTTCATTACCTTCCCCATACTTTAGCAGCATTGTGTCTAGCTTGTTTTCAGGATGAATCCTGTAAAACTGAGTTTTGTGGGGTTTTCGAACTGGCACAGTCGTCAGTTTCTTCCTGACACCACTCACGCTACCGAAATTTTGTGAGAGGCGGAAGCGGCTGAAATCTGCTTTAGTTTCTAATAGATTTTCAGGTGTTTCAGCACCCTCAGAATCTACAGTTTCAATTGCCGTATCTGGGTTATTTGGATCATTTTTTTTCGGCATAAGCACCTTTGTCTTTAAGGGATAGCCAGCTCCAGAATTTTGAAGGGCTGATCAAAATTTTTCGTCCATACCGTACAACCACCCCCCATTCAATCAACGATGCGTAATGGCACTGAATGGCCCAACGCAGGTTGATGGGGGCCTGTCTCTGAAATTCATTCACCTTTACCAAGATGTCAGATAATTCTGAATTTCGAATGTCATCTTTAGCCATAAACTCTCCTAAATATTGTTGGCTAGAGTCGCGTTCCGTCTAAGCCGTCTGCCTTCAGCAAAATAATGCTATGCTAAGTCTATAAAGACTGCTGGAGACGTCTCCAGACGTCTGAACTTTTTGAAATTGTTGATGCCGAAAGGATATGGTGCTGGATTACAAGACTTGATGGGGATGTATGGTATCCAAGTCCTAATTTAAGGAGCTTGGAAAAGGAAAGTTGTGGCTAAAACTCAGTTTTGATTTCGGGAGTCTAGTAGAATCTAAAGTGATTTCAAAACTGATTTTTAGCTTTATATTTTCAAAGAGTTAGAGGAAAGGTGTTTAGCGGAGACCAAATGAGCTTGGAAAACTATAAAGCGAGTTTGTTTAAGGGTTGGAATAGATATTTAACTCTTAGATTTTTCTACTGTCATAAAATAATTTTGGAATGTTATCGCCTTTTTTTCGCTTCCTTTTCATTTTATTAAAATAACTCATGAATGTGTCTTTAGTTAACCAAAAGGCATCAGAATTTCTTTCATTAAGTGAGTGTGCAGTTGGTCGCGATTTTAAATCCCCAAAAAATTCCTCAGCTTTTTTGTCGTTTTTCTCGTTCAACATAACCACAAGCTTTGCTTGTTTATGACTTCTGAATTTGAACCAAGATTTATCCTGCTTGGGGTTTTCCAACCATTCCTGCCGCGTTAATTCTGTGAATTTATTCCAAGCTTGGGTTGCTGCAATTTCATAATCATTTTTTTCCCAAAGTAAATTGATGATGAACCAGTGGTGCAGATTGTAGGATCCAAGTTCCTCTTCAACTAGTCTAGTTTGTGCCAATGATTCAGCTGTCCTGACATTATTGACCCGCTCTGAGTTAGCAGATTCACAATTCCCTTCAGATGGCAGATTGGATTTTACGAGCAAATTACTGATCGTGACTTTGAGGGAAGCAAAAGGGAACCAGACAGTGTTATTTTTTGCGTTACTCCCACTCTCTAAGAATGGTCCAAACTCCTTTAATTCCACAGCGTCTTCAGTGATCAATTTAATCAAATCTGTTCTTGGTACTTCAATGGAATGCTCTAAATAGTCTTTTATGTCTTCTAATTCAGTGGTTCGTTCCATACTAAACAACTGATTATTGAACTGGTTGTATAATTCATCTCGGTCTGGCTTTGCTTTATTTTTTTTGATTTTAATAAAATGAAATGGCAGCTTGAGTTCATTCTCCTCTAAAGCGAAACCAATTGGATCAAGACTTCGCTCTCCTTTAGCTCGACTTCCGGAGTTACTTTCAAGCTCACGAATTAGGTGACTAATTGGTACCCAGACCTTTGCCCTGTTGTTAATAATCTGCCTTAATTGATTTCTTGGAGATTTTCCGGATTCTTCTGCAGAATCTACTAAGAGAGTATAATCTAAATTCATGATTTACCTGTAAACTTGATGGTACTACCCATAGTTGCCACAGCTTCTTCTAATTCACTTGGTCTTAGGTGAGTGTAGCGCTTGGTCATGGAAACGCTCTTATGTCCCAGCACTTCCTGCATCTGTCGCTCGGGAACTCCCGCTCTTGCCATTGCAGAAGCCGCTGAGTGTCTCAGGTCATGGAAACGGAAGTCTTCCAGCCCCGCTTTCTTGGCAAATCTGCTGAAACGATGTGAGACATCCACCGGTCCTTCACTTTTCTCAGCCGGAAATACCCAGTCAACAGATCCGATGAACCTTTTGCTCAATCGACAACAAAGTAACTTCTTTGCAGGTTCGCTCAGGGGCACCTTCCGGATTTCTCGGTTCTTAGTAAGCTTGAATATCACTGTTCTGTTTTTTAAATCCACGTCCCTCCATCTCAAACCACAGATTTCTCCACGCCGCGCACCTGTCAACAATGCAAGCAACACAACATCGTGGAGGTTCTGGTCCTTTTTGCAGACTTCCAGTAATCGCTGCTGCTCTTCCTCGGTTAGATATCGGGTTCGCTGATTATTTTCTGGTAGTCGCCTCAACCCTCTGCACGGGTTTTCCTCAATCCAACCCCAGAGTTCCAAGGCACACTGTAAAACTGAGGATAAAGAAGATACGTAGCGGTTGCAGGTGGAGTGTGAACGAAGCTTCTTTTGTGGATGCGGCTTACCGTTAGCAGTTGCTGATCTTCTCAGGAGATCTCGGGCCTGAACGATTGTTGTCGGCTTGAGTTCAGCTAATTTCAAGCTGCCAAACTGCCGGTACCACCATTGAAGGGAAGCCTGATTGCGCTTTTCCTGCAGCCAGGATCCGTAGCCAGGGGGGCTTTCCTCAAGGAAGCGCTCAATGGCATCTTTCAGCGTATGCAATTGCGCAATAGGGGAACCGAGCCTTCCAGCGAGCAAATCACCTTCGGCAGTTTTGCCCCAACTGATGGCTTCGCGGTGTGTGGAGAATGTTTTTGTCAGCGGGGGGTAGCCTAGTACTCTGATTCTGACAGTGTAGGAAGTTTTACCGTTCTTTTTCGGGCGTGGGAGGATCTGCATGTTGTCTCATAACAAAAAAGTGTTTGTTAGAGACGGAACGCGTTTGGTCCGAACTTCAGGAAAGATTGGGATTGGCACAATTTGGCACAAATGCTTGCTGAAGGCGGCGCCGTTTTCCTGTAAGTACTTGATATTATTGGTGGGCTGACGGGGGCTCGAACCCCGGACCACCTGATTAAAAGTTATGAAGGCGGGAAAATAATAGGGTATCGTCTTGAAAATGGCAGGGTTGGCGTCAGAAACGATGTGTTTATTCTTCCTGTGGATGATATATCCAACGCAGCTTGTGAGGCCGTTGCAAATAACATCAAGGGGACAATAGCGATACCACATGCATATGGTCGACTTCAGTCCGGAGAAGATCTTGAGCTACACTTCAGAACAATCATTGGAACTGGATCAAATCCTAATATTTCTGCCTGTGTAGTCATTGGGATTGAGCCAAGCTGGACTCAGAGAGTGGTAGATGGAATTGCCGCAACAGGAAAACCAGTAGAGGGATTCTTTACAGAGCAAAATGGTGATTTGAAAACCATCATGAATGCAAGTCGTTCGGCCAAAGAAATGGTTCATCATGCTACAGAAATTCAACGTGAGGAATGTGATATTTCTGAGTTGTGGATCTCAACAAAATGTGGCGAAAGTAATACCACAATAGGGCTGGGTGCAAATCCCACCGTAGGTAACATGTATGACAAACTGCTACCTCTTGGAATAACTGGTTGCTTTGGTGAAACTTCTGAGATTACAGGAGCTGAGCACATCTGCCGTCGGCGTGCGGTTAATGAAGAATTGGGTGAACGCTGGTATAGGATGTGGAAAGCATACCAAGACGAAGTAATCTTTGCATATCAAACCGATGATCTTTCTGATAGTCAACCAACCAAAGGCAATATCGCAGGTGGCTTGACTACTATTGAAGAGAAAGCTCTCGGAAATCTTGAAAAAATCGGCCGAACATCTATGTACAAGGAGATCCTCGGGCCAGCTGAGACACCAAATTTAGGCGAGGGGCTCTACTTCATGGATTCCTCATCTGCTGCTGCAGAGTGTGTGACGATCATGGCAGCTGGTGGATTTGTAATTCATACCTTTCCAACTGGGCAAGGTAACGTGATTGGTCACCCGATTGTACCTGTGATTAAAATCACAGCGAATCCAAGAACAATACGGACTATGTGCGAACATATTGATGTTGATGTTTCAGGAATTTTGCGGAATGAAATGACAATTGATCAGGCAGGTGATGTCTTGATTGAAATGATCTGCCGAACTGCAAATGGAAGGAACACGGCAGCAGAAACTCTGGGTCATCGAGAATTCTCTATGACTAAGCTTTATCGAAGCGCGTAAAAGTTGATTCGGTAGTCAATGGGATTTCATGGGTTGATCACCATGATCAATAGATAACTTGCTAATCCCACGGTTGAAGCTGCAAGGCAACCTGCTACGAAAGGTCTTAAACCCAACTCTTTCAGATGGGCAAACCTAGTATTTAATCCAATTGCAGCTAACGCAACAACTAATACTTGAACTGTTAAAGTCTTAAGATCCCCTCCAAATTCCCTCCAAATTCCTTCAGATATCACCCCAAATACCTTTTCAGTAAATTCCAAACTTAAATCTCCTAGAGACCTAAGCGTCGCCATCAACAGAAACCAAATTATAAATATAGGAAAATACTTACTAAGTTTAATTTTTGGTTGTGAATCAATTGTGGAATAATTTTGAGTATTTTCTCTATAAATTGATGAATAATATGCAATTATAGGTAAAACAATAATCATGCATATATTTCGGAATAATTTTGTGATGACAGCAATTTCTAAAGCAAGAGGTTGATTAAAAAGATCTGCATAAAGTAAGGCTGAACCAGTTACTTGAGAGGTGTCGTGAACAGCTGTCCCCAAAAAGTAGCCTACTTTTGTTGGGTGATTTGCAAAAATATAATTTGCTAAATAAGGATAACCAATCGTAGCTAAAATACCAAAGACTGTAATCACTGAAACCGCATAAGCAATCTCTTCCTTTTTTGCTCGAATGATTGGTCCAGTTGCCACAATTGCCGTAACTCCGCATATTGATGTGCCTACAGCTATCAAGAACCCCAGTCTTTTTGGAAGCCCCAGCATTTTGGAAAGAAAAACAGTGAAAACTAAACCAATGATAATACAACCTAGAACTACCGGAATTCCCTCTAGACCAGAGACAAAAATATCAGACAAGCTCAGTTGAAACCCAAGAAGAACAATCCCAAAGCCAAGGACTTTTTTCCCAGAAAATAATAATCCTGGGTCAAATGATTTTGGAATTGAGATTAGATTGCTTGCAAAAATACCAATGATAATTGCAAGCATTACAGGTGATATTGGTGATTTCTCAAAACTCAAAATATCTTCGCCAATTATTTCACTTATAAGGAAACTAAAGTAACCGACTATTACAGCAAGTAAAAGGCCAGGTGAAATTACTTTTGTCTCTTGAATTTTCGAGGAGAAATTTGACACTAAAAATTGCATTGGTACCACTTTATCAAGTCCTGAAATAGCCTAAAATAAGACTTAATTTAAAGGTTAATTCTTAGAGCAAAGAACGAAAGATTCAAGGTGAATAGAAAATGTCTTCTGAGAATCTTTTGAATTCTACAAACTAATGGATAGTTTGATTAGGTTAGGTGAACTGATAGGTAGGAGAAACGAAATTTCGAAGAATTAATTCTGGAGGAGTTTGCCTGAGTTAATATCAATGGCCCAGGCTAAGATTGAGGACGTCAGTACTCAACTGCAAACAGCAGAATTTGGGAAATCGGCTCACTACTTTGTCTTTTATGATGGCTGCTTTTCCATCCAGAGAACTTGCGGACATCTGAATCTGCGAACAGAATACCTATTGTTTCCCGATGGTGGCTCTGCCATATGAAAAGCTTACTGATGACAAAAACTCTATCAAGAACACATCCTGTTTTGTGATTGCATATTTTCAATCCAGGCAACTTGCCAACAATGGGAACTGTCAGCAAAAATCTTCCAATGACGCCTGTTCCTGATTGATTAGCGGTCTGCTGTGAACAACCTGTGTTGGACATTGCAATGATTAACATGGGACTACCGCTCAAAATATTTTTTTATCGGACTGCTACAAATTAATTAAAAATACCAACAACTTTTTTCAAAAAATTAACACTTATTGAAATCCAGTAGCAAAGATCATATTTCAACGGTTTAATAAAACCTTTATAATTCAGTATTTTTCAACTGTTCAATACTGTTTCCAATTTCATAGAGAGGATTTGCTTGCAGAGGTGAGCCAAAGATTCGAAACTGTTGAAGTTGAAATTAAATTTTCCACTAAATATTCGCCGAAAAGTACCTGATGTCCGAAGAGCCGAAAACAAAATCAGATCCTGATGTTAGTAATAAAATAATTGACATGATTCGGGTAACCGGGGCTTGTGAACACAACCTTAAGAATCTGAGTCTGGATATTCCGAAGGGTACTTTAACAGTTTTCACGGGTGTCAGTGGTTCAGGTAAATCTTCGCTTGCATTTGATACAATCTTCCAAGAGGGACAAAGACGTTTTGTAGAATCACTGTCAGCCTATGCTCGACAATTTCTAGGCCAGTTGGAAAAACCCAAGGTTGAGCATATTGAAGGATTAAGTCCAACCATCTCAGTTGATCAGAAAACTGTTAACCGTAATCCGCGCTCGACAGTCGGGACAGTAACTGAAATCTATGACCATCTTCGATTACTTTTCGCGCGTTTAGGGCAGCCGCATTGTCCTGAATGCCAAACGCCAATATCTAGCCAAACGCCCGAACAAATTACTGATTATGCCTACGCTACAGCCGTCGATGAGGCGTGCTTAATATTGTCTCCAATGGTACGTGAGCGAAAAGGAGAGTACCGAAAAGAGCTTCAACAGTGGGCACAAGATGGATTTGTCAGGGCCCGGATTGATGGAGAAATTCGTAGGCTTGACGAAGAGATTGAACTTAAAAGATATGAAAAACACAGTATTGAGCTGGTCTTAGATCGTCTTACACTGAACTCAGATGAAAAAAGTCGCCTAACTGAAGGTGTTGAAAAAGCGCTGAAAATGAGTGAGGGGCTAGTCGTTCTGAACTTCAAGGAAGAAGATCATCTTTTTAGTCAATTGAGTGCTTGCCCAACCTGTCAGATTTCACTACCAGAACAGGAACCGCGGCTTTTCTCTTTCAATGCTCCCCAAGGGGCATGTCCAACCTGCAATGGCTTAGGCGAGACTCGGCAGTTTGTTGAAGAAAGGCTGTGTGATTCAGAAAAATCTCTGAAATCTGGAGCCGTCCAATGTGTAACTGCCAATGGAAACATCCATTTCACAAAAATTGAATTATCCCACCTTAATGCGGCTGCCAAGATGCTAGGCCTCGATCTGAATTTGCCATGGTGTGAACTACCAGAGCAACAGAGAGAGCAATTTCTCAAGGGGAATGCCCAAATTCCTCTTTATGTTGGAAATGTATTTCGATTCCCCTCCCATCTAAAAAAACAAATCAAAGCAGGTAAGTGGGCTGGTGTGATCCCGATTTTGGAGTTTGTTTACCGGTTTGCAAAAGGACCGTTGGAGCGCTTCCAAATGCGGGCTATTTGTCAAGACTGTGGTGGAAGCAGACTGAATCCGATGGCTAGGGCTGTAACTTTCCGAGATCAAAACATTGTTGATCTAGGTGATTGCTCAGTCACCGAAGCACTGACTTTTTTTGAAGGTTTGGAACTGACAGATAGAGAGGAGTTGATCGGTCGGGATCTTTTTCGGGAGATTCGTGCACGTCTCTCTTTTCTAAATGAGGTTGGTCTGGGATACCTAAGTCTTCAGCGCTCTGCGGCTACGCTTTCTGGAGGCGAAGGTCAGCGCATTCGCCTGGCGAGTCAACTTGGCTCTGGTCTTCAGGGTGTACTATATGTTCTTGATGAACCGAGCATCGGTCTGCATCAAAATGACAATCAGAGACTAATCAAAACATTAGAAATGCTGCGAGATCGTGGAAATACCGTTTTCGTAGTGGAACATGATGAAGAAACAATCCGGGCTGCTAATCATATTATAGATATTGGACCAACGGCGGGTCGAGATGGCGGAAACATTACTGCTCAAGGTGGCTTTAAAGATATTCTTCAGTCAAGCGAATCTGTCACAGCCCAGTTCCTGGTCGGGCTAGAAAAAATGCCTGTTCCAACTAAACGTAGAACTCCAGATGGACGCTGCTTATCAATTCGAAATGCCCGATTACATAATCTTTCGGGCTTGGATGTCGAAATTCCACTGGGAGTATTTGTTGTTTTGGCTGGAGTAAGTGGTTCCGGAAAATCAAGTCTTGTGCATGGAATCCTGCGGCCTGCCTTGTTAAAACATCTGCAAGGAAATGGAAAGAATGATTCTGATGAAACGATCGAGGAGGAATTATCAAAAGAAATAAATGGGAGGTGGGATCATATTGGAGGGCTTGAGAATCTTGATCGACTAATTGAAATAAATCAGTCCCCAATCGGCCGAACTCCTAGAAGTAATCCAGCTACCTACACCAAAGTTTTTGATCGGATTCGTGATCTGTTCACCATGCTTCCAGAGTCAAGGTTTCGCGGATACAATAAGGGCCGATTTTCCTTCAACGTTAAGGGAGGGCGATGCGAAGACTGCAAGGGTGCTGGTGTAAAAACTATCGAGATGCAGTTTTTGAGTGATGTTCAAATTCCCTGCGAAACTTGTGATGGAAAGAGATTTAATGCGGAAACTCTGCAGATCCGTTATAAGCACAAAACGATCTTTGAAATTCTAGATCTGACAATTTCAGAAGCTTCTGAACTTTTTGAAAAACAACCAAAAATTCTTCACATCCTTCAGACCTTACTTGATGTAGGCTTGGGTTATGTCAAACTTGGGCAGCCATCGACCACCCTCAGCGGAGGTGAGGCCCAACGCGTGAAATTGGCATCAGAATTACGAAAGAAATCTACTGGGCGAACATTGTACCTTTTGGATGAGCCCACGACAGGTCTACATTTTCAGGATATACGCACGCTGCTACAAACTTTGGATCGCCTAGTAAAACAGGGTAATAGTGTATTGGTCATTGAACACAATCTTGATGTTCTGCGCTTTGCCGATCAAGTCATTGAGTTGGGGCCAGGGGGAGGCAAATTTGGTGGTAAATTGGTGGGCCAAGGTGCGCCAGAGGAATTGGCGGAAAACGACACGTTAACAGGGGGTTTTTTAAAGACATTACTTAAGATGAGTTTGAATGAAGATTCCTCCGAAGCAGAAGAAGTCCACGCAAGCAATTCTAGTAATGGATTGTGGGTCAACAGAAAAGATCGGAACCTAGTTGTTCGAGGTGCGAGCAAAAACAACCTAAGACATATCGATGTTGAGATCCCCAAAGATAAGTTTACTGTGATTACTGGGGTCAGTGGGTCCGGTAAGACTTCGCTGGCTTTTGATACCATCTTCGCAGAGGGGCAAGCTCGGTATGTTGAGTCCCTCTCAACCTATGCTAGAAGGTTTCTCGGCCGAATGGATAAGGCCCCTATTGATAGCATTGATGGATTGGCTCCAGCAATTGCAATAAATCAAAAAGCTTCTAGTCGTAATCCCCGCTCCATTGTTGCAACCACTACAGAGATCTTTGACTACCTTCGTCTTCTATACGCCAGAATTGGTGTAGCTCATTGTCCAAAGACAGGAGTTCCTTTAGAGAGCTTCACGGCCACTAGGGCTGCCAAATTCCTTGTAGATAATCATGAGGGGGATCGACTGGAAATTTTGGCTCCATTATACAGACCGAATTCTAAGCATCCTTCTCTGCTGAAACACCCCAAAGAATTTCCTGAACATCTACCATTACTCCAACAATCTGGTTTCCTACGGGTTTATGTTCGGGATAAATTGATTTTGTTTGATGAGTGGGAGACAGAATCAAAAAATCTTAAACTTACCAAGTCAGTGCCAGTTTGGTTGGTAGTGGACCGGATTAGAGTGAATTTAGATGAACAGCAAAGATTAGCTGAAAGCGCTGGTATTGCGTATGAACAGGGAATTGGCCTGTTCTGCGCTCGTCGTCCGGACGACCAAAAGATGATCTGGTTTTCTGAAGTACCAGGAAATGTGCAAAGCGATTACTACCTGACTCAAGATCTCAACCCAAGAATGTTTTCTTTCAACTCTCACGTTGGTGCATGCCCAGACTGTGATGGTCTTGGGGAAATGGAACTGACAGGAAAAATGGACTTTGAAGAAGACGCAGAATTGGATTCGCTGGTCTTTCGTAATTGCAAGACCTGCGATGGTGAACGATTGAAGCCCCAATATCGATCTGTGCTGATTCGACAGAGGAATATTATGCAGTTGTGCCGATTGCGAGTAGATGAGGCCCTTCGTGAAGTGAGCACCTGGGAACTCAGTACAACCGAACAAGCAATCGCAGAACAGGCTCTTCAGGAAATCCTTAGTCGCTTGAAATTCCTACGCAATGTAGGTCTTGGGTACCTGACATTAGATCAGCGATCCAAAACACTATCAGGTGGTGAGGCTCAACGCATTCGTCTGGCTTCACAGATCGGCTCAGGTTTGACCGGGGTGCTGTATGTTTTGGATGAACCTACCATTGGCCTGCACCCAAGAGATACAGATCGATTGTTGAAAACTTTGCTACAGCTACGTGATCTTGGAAACACAATTTTGTTAGTCGAACATGATCTGGATGTTATCAATCGTGCTGATCATCTGATTGATATCGGCCCAGGAGCTGGACACTATGGTGGAAAAATCATCGCTTCTGGAAGACCAGAAGATCTCTGTTTAGATGAAGTATCCCTTACAGGGCAGTATTTAAGTCATCAACAAAAAATTCCCATCCCACACAGAAGACTCCCCAACCCAACTCGACAGATCTCGATCACCAACGCCAAGGCAAATAACCTCAAGGACATTTCCGTTGACATCCCAAAGGGTTGTCTAACTGTTGTGACCGGTGTAAGTGGTTCAGGTAAATCCTCTCTAATCATTGATGTCTTGCAGAAAGCGGTAGCAAAAAAGCTTTCTGGCTATGTTGGGGAAATAGGTGAGCACAAGACAATCAAGGGACTGGAACAATTAAAATATTTGAGAATTATTGATCAGGAACCGATTGGGCGTACACCTAGAAGTAATCCATCAACATACACAGGTGCATTGTCACCAATCCGGGATCTGTTCTCCCAACTTCCTGCAGCAAGGCAAAGAGGATTTGCTCCTAGGCGTTTTTCTTTTAATTCAGTCGAGGGAAGATGTGCTGCTTGCGATGGTCAGGGATATCATTTGATTGAAATGCACTTTCTCTCTGATGTTTGGGTAACTTGTGATCAATGTCTAGGCAAGAGATACAATCGAGAAACTTTAAGCGTAGAGTACAAGGGACATACAATCGCTGATGTACTTAACCTCGAAATTGAACAGGCTTGTCAGCTGTTTGCAGCTCAGCATAAGATCTTAAGAATTTTGCAAACGATGAGAGATGTGGGTCTTGGCTATATGAAATTGGGTCAGGCTGGAAATACCCTTTCAGGAGGAGAGGCACAACGGCTAAAGCTCTCTGCTGAACTCTCGCGAAGGTCAAAAGGAGAAACGCTTTATATTCTTGATGAACCAACTACTGGTCTGCACATTGATGATGTGAGGCGTTTATTAGAAGTACTCCATAGAATTGTGGATGATGGGGGAACAATGGTGATCATTGAGCATAACTTGGAAATTATCAAATCAGCTGATTGGATTATCGATCTTGGGCCAGAAGGTGGAATTCATGGTGGAGATGTGGTCATAACTGGAACGCCTGAGCAAGTCATGGCGTTTGAAGCGAGTCATACTGGAAGAGCACTTTGGCCTGTTCTCAGTAACCAACTCTTTGAAGGGAAAAGATCCAAAACAAGTTCATCGAAGAAACTTTTAATTTCTCCTAAGCAATCATCATGGAATTCTGGAATCAGGGTTGACCAATGAAGATAGCCCGAAAGTCATTAACATTCGTCATTGTGGGGCCGGTAATTATGAGGTGATCCAATTGCTTAAAGAAGGTGTAAGCATCATTATTATCCAAAAAATCATTGGTTTTAAGATTTAACTGCTTTGCCTTGAAAAAAGTATTATGATCTATCCAAGCTCCAGCATTTTCCTCCGAACCATCGATCCCGTCAGTGTCAACAGCGATTGCTGAAATTTCTTTTTCACCCTTTAAAGCTTCAAGCAAGGATAGGAGGAACTCCGTATTCCTACCTCCTTTACCTTTACCATGAACCGTCACGGTGGTTTCTCCTCCTGACAAGATTATTGCTGGTGAGTTGATTGGCTGATCTCGATGCTTGATCTGCTTAGCAATCGCTGCATGAACCTTGGCTACCTCTTTGGCCTCGCCTTCAATACGATCGCTAAGGATAATTGACTTAATTCCTAGTTTCTCAGCCTCCTTTGCGGCGGCTTCGAGCATTAATTGTGGGGTGGCAACTAACCTTACTTGATTTTTCGAAAAAACGTCTTCCCCAGGTTTAGGAGTTTCTTCCTCAGCTGCTTCTAAAAGTTTTTGAATCGCTTGAGTTGGTTGTATTTGATATCTTCTTAAAATCTCTTGAGCATCTGCAAAAGTTGTTGGGTCAGGAACAGTCGGGCCAGAAGCAATTACAGATAGATAATCTCCAGGTACATCAGAGATTGCAAGGGTCCAAAGTCGTGCTGGCTGGATTGCTCGAGCGAGTCGTCCGCCTTTGATTGCAGAAAGATGTTTGCGCACGCAATTCATTTCCCCAATCGTAGCCCCAGAATGGAGAAGCGATCTGTTCAGTGATTGTTTGTCTTGTAGGGTTAGACCCCTGCCTGGTAAAGCCAACAAAGCAGACCCCCCTCCAGAAAAAAGGCATATTACCAAATCTTGATCATTGGCAGATTCGGCCAGATCAAGAATTCTTCGAGCTGTAATTTGGCCTGTATCGTCGGGTACCGGGTGAGATGCTTCGACAATTTCAATGGATTTACAAGTTTCACCATAGCCATAGCGAGTCAGAACCAAGCCACTCAATTTTGCTCCCCAAGATGTTCCCTTCCAATGATTTTCCAAGGTATTTGCCATTGCAGCCGATGCCTTTCCGGCTCCTAATACAATGATTCGCTCTGGCATTTTTTCATTATCCTGAATTTCATTTAAGTACTCTGGCAAACAAATCTTTGGTTTAGAGCGCTGAAGGGCTACCTGCAAAGTTTGCTCAAGAATCTTTGGAAGGGAACTCATTCTTTAACCTCATGAAATATCAATAAATTTGAGAGATCTTTGAAATTATTCATTTGTTCAACCAATTTGATGCCCAATTGAGTCCCTCAACAGTCCCCGCGATTGGTCTATACTCACAACCAATCCAACCTTTGTATCCCAGTTCATCAAGTTTTGAGAAAATGAATGGATAATTGATTTCACCTGTTCCAGGTTCATGACGCCCAGGATTATCAGCAATTTGAAAGTGAGCTATCCTTGAAAGAAGTTCAGTGATTGTGGATGATAAATCACCTTCCATGATTTGCATGTGATATATGTCATATTGAAACGAAAGATTTGAAGACCCAACTTTCTCAATCACTGAAATGGCTTGAGCAGATTTGCTCAAGAAATATCCTGGCATGTCGCGAGAATTTATGGCTTCAATCAGCACTCTTACATTCTTCTGTTCACAAAGCTCAGCGGCGAAACGGAGATTCTCTACATACGTTTCTGATAGAGCATCCATAGGAACCCCCTCTGGCTTTATACCAGCCATAACATGAATTTGCTGACATCCAAGACCCGTAGCGTATTCGAGAGCGATCTCAACACTTTCACGAAATTCGTTTTGGCGATTTGGATGACAACACATTCCTCTCTCGCCTTTTTCCCAGTCTCCAGGGGGAAGATTGAATAGCACTTGAGCCAATTGATTGGCTTCAAGAGCGTCCTTGAGATCAGAAATTGAGTGTGCGTAGGGAAAGAGGAACTCGACTCCCTGAAAACCTGCTCTCGCAGCAGCACCAAAACGATCCAGGAAATTATGCTCATTGAACATCATCGACAAATTAGCATTAAAGCGAAGCATAAAAATTTTGTAAAAGATTTAAAGAATAGCCTGAATTAATATTTGTAGGATCATGTATTCATTTTCTTAAAATTTTCATCTTCGATTTCCCGGGATTAAAATTACCTTTTTGCTTCCCTTGATAGCGAGAGATTCTGATTTTAGAAACTTGATCCGATGCCAAGCAATAGTTTATCTTCTTGAGTGCTGTACCATACACGAGTCTGTACATTAACTCGATTAGTGATTGTGTTGCCAAACTTGAAACCAAAACGAAAATCACGTTGTTGAAGCTCAGCTTGTTCTTTGCGCTCATTGAAATCGTTGTTGCTAGTTGAATCAGTTTGTCGTGGATCACTCTTGTAATCTTTGTAACGCCACTTTGCTTCAGATACCAACGCAAAGCTAGGGACTTTCAAGAAATATTGGAATGCTCCCTGAATCTGTGCTGAACCAAGAAAAACATGTATAAAACTGTAACTACCTGGAAATTTTGCAATTCCAACTGCGTAGATTTCCCATTCATCAACGGTGGGTGAAAATTGACTTTCACCTTCCTTATCAACCCCTGTGTAGGGACCTTCGCTCAGTAGTTCGTGGTCTTCTGTATAACTCAAGTAAGTTCCCCCAAGGCCCAGACCCAACGGAGTACTTCTATTTCCCCAAGCCCTTAATTGACCACTGAATTGAATTTCTCTAAAAGGCTGTTTCCAGGATGAGTCATAACGAAGGTCTATCAAGCCCCCAAATGCCCCTTCTTGCTGACCCATTCCAAAGACAAGACGCCTCAGGCTGAAGCGCTCTTCTCGACCCTCATCTATTGCAATTCGTAATTCAGGGTGAAAGTAAAAACGCGGATTTGCCAAGCTTCTCATTTCCAATACAAATACGTCTTCAGCCAAGGGGTCTTCCAATAGAATTGCTGTCAGTTCTTCAATTTCTGCGCTCAGTCGGGCAATATTGTCTTCAACTTGTTCGTTTACAGTCGCACCCATTTGATAGTCGCGAAGTGCCATTAACTCTTTTCTCTTAAACTCCTTCTCTGCTAATTGATCTTCAAATAATTTAAGCTGGATTCTAGCTAAAGCTTGGACGGCTTCAAACTTTTGAGGAGATTCCGGAAAACGTTCTAGATAATTTTTCCATGCATCAATGGTATTGATTTGAGATGATTTATTGAACTCAAGCTCTGATAGCGGAATGCACTCAAGTTCAATAATTGCGAGCTCAAGCGGTGTTTGGGCCTCGGGTCCTAAATCTAATTGGACATTTAATGTAGAGGGACAGGTTTCATCCAATTGGGTTTGTCGCTTAAGTCCTTTAACCCCTTGAGTTACATGGATAGGTAACTCACTCAAGCGAATATTACCGCTTGTTGAAATAGTGTTCAGTTGTTCAAGTTGACTTTTGCTGGAGATGAATCGAAGTCTCAATGGAATATCTGGTAGTGGTTCTCCGTTAAACGTTAAATCCAATTGCATAGGACTCTCAAAGCGATAACTTTTATAATTGGAGGCAGGAAACAAGCGTACTAAATTAGGACTGTGGATTAGCTTCAATTCTGAAAGTAGCGGGTCCAACTCGCTGCGAATTTCACTGCTAGCCGGAATGTTTTCTAGTTTTGCCAACTGTAGCGCTGCATCACGATATCGAGATCGTTGCTCCACTAGCAATGCGCTCCGATATGCTCTAAGGAGTCGGCTAAAATCAACTGCATCTGGACCGGATTGGCCAAATAATCGTTCCAGTAGGGTTTGACCGGATGATGCTTTGGAGGCTTCGTCCATCAAAGCTGCTACATCCTTTGAGTACTGAACCGAAGGCGCAGCTAGTTGGCCGATCGTCAAAGGGTAGATCGCAAGGAATGTTTCATCATTACAGCGTAAAATTTCTGGTGGTGGTAGTGGTATATCGATTCTACTGGAGGTGCGGATTCGTTGTGTGGATTTTTCTGTGAAATTCTCATCACCATCATTTAGCTTCAGTTCCATTCGATTGCTAGTAATCGATTCAAACCTTAGGAAAATAGCTTCTGCAATTCTTTCCTTTGCTCTTAAAATTGCTTCCTCAGTATCGGCACCTCTGCCTGCAATTTCCTGTGGCCATTCTTCTAATGCATTCAATACAAAACGTCCTCCGCGTGGAGGCATTGATTGCTGCAAATGAGATTCTCTGAAATTACAATCTGTTGACTGAGCAAACACATTTTCTGAAGCAAAGATGAAGCTATTGATGCAAGCAGTCACCATCATAGGGATCAGTGAATATACGATTCTTTTGGATGAATTAAATTGATTCGTCATTTAGGAAAGATCATTGGCTAAGTTTTTCTTTTGAAGACGTAGATTCATCTACCGGCGGTTCAGCATCGGCTTGCATGTCCGGACCGAGTGGTACTACTCGACTGGGAGTTATTATTTCATGACTGAAGTAGTAGTGTTCCTGAATTTGCAAGAGATCAACGGTCTTAAATATACTAGGTTAATGCAGTAATCTTAGAGAGTAGCAAAACAAACGATGATAGTCTCTAATCCTGCGCTGGTTGGATTGGGGTGGCCGTGATAAACAGTATCAAACCTGATCAGTGTAGTGAACAATCGCCAATCAGTTTCAGTTAGTTTGCTTCCATACAGGTAAGTATTGTCAGTCAAGTGCTCTTCAATGCGGTCGAGTTTTTCAAAAAGTTCAACTAAGGACTCTGCGTAAGCAGTTTGAGTTGTGGCAAATCCACACTTGTAGACTTCGTTATTGAAAGTTCGATAAATTAAATCATTCCATTCATCGATTTCTTGTTGCTACTCCATCGGGTAGTAGTCCTCATGATTGCTTGTCGACTGATTGAATCAAGAGTTGAGTATTCGGATAATTTCAGAGGACTCATTGTTGACGATCTGCTCGGTCTCTTTATCCCATAAAACTGGGACGTTGACCCGTCCCGTAAAATAAGGATCACATTTCATATAAATACTTTGCATACATGACTAACCATATAAATGATTCATAAAGAGTGAATCTTCAGCTTCTTTCCGAAATTCCCAACCAATTTGAAGCATATGTGGATGAAAAACTGAAAACTCAATTACATCTTCTTAACCCTTTAATCTTCGAAAAATCGTGGTTCGATGAGCCCATGGACACGTATCTGAAACGTACAGATGACACCTTCCAGCCTTCGCTGGAAATCCCCATATTTCGCAGGGGGCCTGGCCTTCCATCATAGGTAACCCAATTTCGGAACTAGGCATTTTCCCGAATGAAATGACCTTTGTTAGATTTGGTCTGGAACCATTGATCATGCCATTGTCCGTTGATCAGAAGCTTCATTTTTCCCTAGCTTTAGATTAGGAATTTAAAAGTTGTTCTGTTTAAGATCTGTTAGATTACGTTGCCAGATCGGCTGTCTTGGTCAAGTGCTCTGGGAGGGAGAAGCATTATTGAGAAGAAATCCTGGGCGGCAGGAATCTAGTTAAATAGATCAATCATTTGGAAATTCGCTTAAAGTCATCGCAAAAATTCAGCTTCAAAAAACATGAATCGATCAAAACTCTTCGAATGGCTAGGTGTGATTACTGCCATACTTTATTCACTTTTGGTGGCTTTAAATATTGGTGCTGAATTCGTCGGATTTTCAATGTTGCTTATTTCTTCATTCTTGATCGGTATATGGGCCTATTGGGGAGAACATCGTGGTATCTTAATACTCCAAATGTTCTATGCTTCAGCTGGGATAATTGGAATGTTTCGATGGTTCTGAATTTAAGCCATGGCACCTGGGAATATTTTAAGACTGATGTTTGAATTGAAAGTTTGAGTCAAGAGGCAACCGTTTCAGATATTGTTTCTGCTAAGCGTAATCTGATTGTAAAAGTGGTGCCCAGCCCGATTGAACTTTTGACAGATATTTTGCCTTGATGTTCTTCAATGATTTTCTTCGCAATTGAAAGACCAAGGCCAGTTCCCTGCCCTCTTTTTTTTGTTGTAAAAAATGGGCTGAAAATACTCGAGACTGTTTTCTCATTCATACCAGACCCATTATCTATGACTTCTATTTTTGCGAGTTGATCCTCTGTGCAGAAATTCAACAATAAAAACGGCTTCAGGGTATCCTCTAATGCATCCAACGCATTGTTGCAGAGAATCAGGAGGACTTGCTCAAGTTGGCTCCTATTTGTCCTGATTAATGGGAATTCCTTGGGCAAATCTACCATCAATTTGATATCCCTATCTTGAAGAGTAGGCCTAATCAAAGATTCAACTCCCCTAAGAACTTCGCTGGCGTTACAAGGTCCCAATCCAGGTTTTCCTCCATGAGTCATTTCCTGCATTACGGTTAACCTATTGAGTAATCCCTCAGTGACACTTGTCATTGATGAAATATGCTCACCAAGTTCTTTTTCTCCCAGTCTGTTGAGATGATGAAGGAGGTTTAGATGCTGCAGCTGTGTCATTAATACACTCAAGGGGGTCTTGAGTTCATGGGCCAGTGAAGCACTTGCTTCACCAATTGTTGCTAGCCGATTCGTTGATTTTAGTGCTTCTTGGGCTTTGGTTAATTCTTCAAGCTGTGCATAAAATGCTTCCAGTTCTTTTTCTTTCTGCGCAGTTATATCTATGAGAATTCCTCTACATTCGAAGGGTTGTGCTTCCAGATCAAAGCTGATTTTTGCAACTGCACGTAGCCAGATGATAGATTTCTTGGGATGATGAATCCGAAAGTTTAACTCTCTATTTTGAGATTCCCCTGCCAGATTCATAAATTGGTTGAATAACTGGAGATCATCTGAGTGGACAAGCTTGAACCAAGCGTCTACTGTGATCGTGTAATTTATTGGGAAACCTAGGATATTTCGAGTTTCAGGCGAGCAAAAAAGTTGATTGGTACGTAGATTTAGTTTCCAACTCCCCATTTGTACGATTTGTATGAGTTGAAACCAAGTTTCAATTGGAGTATTTAAGCCGCAATCATCAAAGATTTCTGGTTGATCGACTTTTAGAGTCATTTTGTTTTATGGCGATATTAAGTCATAAAATCTCTCATTGATAAGATTTAATAACTGACCCGATCTCCAGTCAAGACAAAAGAAGGTAAATTTGTCACGATTTTGAAACTATAATTTTGAAAAATCTAACAAATTACTCTCCGTTCTTCCATCAGGTAAAAAAAGTGTTGCACTAACACAGTCTAATTTATCCTCAAACTGATGGCTGATGTAGAGAATTTGCGTTGCCTTTGATCTTCCCAATACATTAATATCATTAATTAACTTTGTTCTCTGATAGGGATCCAGTCCTTGGCAGGGTTCATCAAGTAACAAAATTTCAGGAGATTTGACCATAGCGCGTGCCAATAAAAACAAACGTTGTTGGCCATATGACATGTTTAAGTAGGAAGTTTCCGCAATTTCCAGAAGACCAAACTGGTTCAACCAATTTTCAGCCATTTCTTTTTGTTTTTTAGAAATAGATTCGTAATATCCTATCGAGTCATTAAAGCCGGAATAGACAACCTTCCGACCAGTAATTTTTTGACGGTAGTTCATCTGTAATTCAGGTGTGACTATTCCAATTCGTTTGCGCAGATCCCGAATGTTCTCCCCAGAACCCCTTCGTTTTCCAAAAATCCAAACCCTGTTGCTGTAAGCTTGCAGGTGCTCTCCCACTATCAACTTCACCAGAGTTGATTTTCCGGAACCATTTGGCCCTGAAACCTGCCAATGCTCTCCGGTTGGCCAAGTCCAAGAAAAATTTTCAAAGATCGTGTGATCCTGATAATAAAGATTAATATTCTCCATTTTGACGGGCGGCACCAAGGAATCTATGGTATTTTTGGATTTAGAAATAATAAATTTTCTGTGGTAATTACTGGTGTCGGAGGCCTTCTTTTCGATTCTGTAAAGTTTCTTTAAATTTGATTCATTTAGGACATGGGCTCGCTTTCCTGAAAAAGCTATTTTCCCATTCATCAATCCCATAACGTTAGTAATTTCTGGGATCAATTCATCCTTGCGATGACTTACTAGGATAAGTGAAAATTTAGATTGTTGAACCATCTCTTTGAGCAGGGATTGAAAATTGTTTTTTGCACTACTATCCAATCCATCAAAGGGTTCGTCCAGCATCAACAGCTTTGGAAATTGGATCAGGGATTGAAAAAGTAAGAACTTCCGCCATTCCCCATTGGACAATCCACGAATTGGACGATCCACTTTTGAGTCCAATTGAACGAGGCGAAGTAACTCTTTACTTTCCTTTTTAACGAGCACGGACTCTGAAAATATGTTTCGAATGGTTTGTTGCTCTTGCTCATTCCCACTATACTCTTCCCATCGATCCTTAAGTTTTTCCAAAGTAAGCATGCTCAAAGGTTGATTGAGGTGAACCCAACCGAGATGGGTGACCCCATGCAAATCAGGATGTCTGCGCAAAGTTCCCTCACAATAGGCGATTTGCTGCGCTAAGACACGTAAGATTGTGGACTTGCCCGCACCGTTCCCCCCTAAGATTGCCCAGTGTTCATTTTTCCTAAAAATCCAATCAATTTTTTCCAGAACAATTCTGCCCTGTAGTCGAACAGCAACACCTTTCATCTCAATCCAATTGACACTGTCCTTTGCTAATTTGGGCATTCCAGATACTCCATAAAGAAAATTATTTTAGAAACTAATTGAATTTTTTTTGTAAAAATTCTTGTCAGTCAAAATTCAGTGTTGATTTTTGGCAAGGCTCTGCCCCATAATCACGCCGAATTTTTAAGGAAGCAAATATATTTGATGATTTTGATTTCATCAGACAATCAAACCTTTAATATTTGTTCTTGATAGATCCAACAATTCAATTTGAATCAATACCTGCAGGAACCTAATCAGAGCAAGGGGGTTAATTATGAACTTAAACGAAACCCAGCTATTGCAAGCGTATCGAAAGATGCGTCAAATTCGTGCATTTGAGGACAGAGTCCACGAAGAATTTGCTACAGGTGAAATTCCTGGTTTCGTCCATCTTTATGCAGGTGAGGAAGCTTCTGCAGTAGGCTTCTGTATGCACCTTACCGATGAGGACCGCATCGCTAGCACGCACAGAGGTCATGGTCACTGCATTGCCAAAGGTGTAGAAATCAATGGGATGATGTCGGAGATCTATGGTCGCCGCAACGGCATCTGTGCTGGCAAAGGGGGCTCCATGCACATCGCTGACTTGGAAAAAGGTATGATGGGTGCCAACGGTATCGTTGGTGCTGGGCCTCCCTTGATCTGTGGAGCTGGTCTGGCGGCAAAGTTTCAAAAAAATGGTGCTGTTGCTGTTGCGTTTGTTGGTGATGGAGCATCAAATCAGGGTACCACTATGGAATCTTTGAATCTGGCGTCAGTTTGGAACTTGCCGTGTATTTTCGTTGCTGAAAACAATGGCTACGCAGAGGCAACTTCAAGTACATGGTCGGTCTCATGTGAGAATATTGCCGATCGTGCAGCAGCATTTGGTATGCCGGGTGTTGTGGTTGATGGGCATGACTTTTTTGCAGTCTATGAGGTTGCCGGTGAGGCCATTAAAAGGGCTCGCGAAGGAGGTGGCCCCAGTTTAATTGAATGTAAGCTAAATAGATTTTACGGTCATTTTGAAGGTGATGCGCAGAAATATCGTTTGAAAGATGAGGTGAAAAATTTGAAACAAAATAACGATTGCCTCAAAAAATTTGCTGATAAAGTTTTAGATCAAGGCCTTCTAAACAAAAAACATTTAGCAGAAATTGATGAATTAGTTGCTGAGGAAATCGACTTTGCAGTCAACCATGCAAAATCGTCAGAAAAGCCAAATAGTGCTGACCTGCTCACGGATGTTTATGTAAACTATCCTTGAGAAAACAGTAATCTTAAATTGGGGGGAACATGGCTAGGATTATCACATTCAGGGAAGCAGTTAATGAGGCTTTGCTTCAAGAGATGGAGCGCGATCCCAAAGTAATAGCAATGGGAGAAGATGTAATAGGTGGTTCGGGTGCTAAAGGAGAAATGGATGCTTGGGGGGGGCCATTTGGATTCACAAAGGGTCTATATGGAAAATTTGGTGATAGGATTATGGATACCCCAATTACTGAGTCAGCTTTCATAGGTGCCGCAGTAGGTGCCGCAGTTTGTGGAATGCGACCAGTAGCAGAGTTGATGTATATCGACTTCATGGGAGTATGTTTTGATCAAATATTTAATCAGGCTGCAAAATTTAAATACATGTTTGGGGGGAAAGCTGAAACTCCTGTTGTAATAAGAACATCTATTGGCGCTGGACTAAGAGCAGCCTCGCACCACTCTCAAAGCCTTTATCCGATATTTACTCATATTCCGGGATTGAAAGTCGTAGTTCCTTCTAGTCCATACGAGGCTAAAGGTCTCTTAATTCAGGCAGTTCGTGATAATGATCCTGTGATTTTCTGTGAACACAAATCATTGCATTATATTCAAGAGGATGTTCCAGAGGGTTCTTACGCAATTCCTTTTGGTGAAGCCAATATTGTGCGTGATGGGGGAGATGTGACTATTGTGGCCTTCGGTCTAATGGTTCAAAAATCGATGGAAGCTGCATCCAAATTAGCAAAGGAGGGTATTCAATGTGAGGTGATCGATCCAAGAACGACCTCACCCTTGGATCTGGAAACGATCGTTGAAAGCGTCGAAAAAACGGGTTACCTAGTGGTGGTGGATGAGTCGAATCCAAGATGCAGTATGGCAGCCGACATCAGCGCTCAAGTGACGGATCAGGCCTTTGGATCGCTAAAGGGGCCTGTGAAGATGGTAACAGCTCCGCATTGTCCGCCACCATTTTCAGACGTCTTAGAGGATCTCTATATCCCCAGTCCGAATAAGATCACTGAGGCCATCCGTACACTGAAGTGAGACTTCTAGATCCACCAGAAGAAGTAAGCCGGCCAATTCGTGTCGGAATTCTGGCTAACCCTGCCTCTGGTCGAGATATCCGTAGAGTCATTTCCAAAGCATCTGTTTTCCCCACATCTGAAAAATGCAACATGATCCAACGTTTGTTAGGAGCATTGACAGTATGCGGGGTAGACGAAGCTTGGATGATGCCGGATAAGGGGGGCATAGCTACTGTCATCAGGCGATTCGGTCAGACTCTCGAAGGTAAACGCCTGCTGCCTGTTCAATTTACGGAAACAGACATCATGGAGACCCCTGATGACACTAGATTGTCTGTACGTGCAATGGTGGCAGCAGGTATTCGGGCGATTATTGTTCTAGGTGGAGATGGCACTCATCGTTTAGTAGCGGAGGAGTGTGGTGAGATTCCAATGGCAACACTCTCAACGGGAACAAATAATAGTTTCCCAGAGTTAAGGGAAGCTACCCTAAGTGGTTTAGCGGCAGGTTTGGTTGCGACTTCGAGGTTAAACTCAGACGATGTCACCAGACGAGAAAAGAGACTGTTAGTTGAGGTCAATGGTGAAATAAGGGGTATGGCTCTAGTGGATGCCTGCATTAGCGCGGATATGTTTGTCGCTGCAAAAGCAATTTGGCAAGTTGAGCAGCTAAGGGAGTTGTATGTTACTTTTGCGTCAAGCGAGGCAATTGGACTTTCTTCAATTGCTTCTTTGGTCCATCCAGTAGGACGTGATGAAAACCATGGTCTGGCAGTGCAATTGGGTCCAGGGGCCAATCAAAAAGTTATAGCTCCAATTGCACCGGGCTTGTTCGCTCAACTTGGAGTAGAGAGATGGAAGGAATTGCAACTTGGAAGTTCCTGGGCTCCAAATATTCATCGAGGAGTAATTGCTCTTGATGGTGAAAGGGAGATTGAGTTCAGAGAGGTTGATAAAGTCCAATTAAGTTTGGATCGTCTTGGACCAAGAGTAATTGATGTCAGTATGGCTTTAGGTGCAGCAGCAAAACACGGTATCATGCTGTCTAATTTAAATTAATAGTCTTGGGGCCATTTGATTTAGAACGAATGGAAGTACGTATTATTTGTAATTTTTCATTAATGAATGAACTGAAATTTTATTTATTACTTTTTTAAAGAAGTACAAAAAAAGATCTTCGGTTAAATAGAAAAGTTGCTTTTATCATAGTTGCTAGCATGGTATCAGGTTAAGCATGGGCTAGACAGGGCCAATCACCTTGCAGGAGACAAAATTCTGTTAAATGCTATATGCTCAAAAAACCATCGAAGGGCCACTTTTAGGGGGGCTAGTTGGTTTGGAATATCAAATGGTCTGCTTGCTTTGTATGCATTGGCCCGAAGTCATTGAAGAAAATGCAAATCAAAATATTCCTTCGGGTCATTACTGGTCGGAAACAAATGTTGATAGTGGTATGGTCAAGACTTTTATTTGATTTCTGATCTTCGAAGATAATAACAATTAAGGGTGCAACCCAACAAGTAACTGAGGAATCTGATGAAGAAATTGCTTAATGACCCATATAAGTATGTTGATGAAATGTTAGTGGGAATGTGCGCTGCCCACCCTGAAATATACAGACAGGCTGGCGAGGGGGGACGCGTCATTACCAGAGCTGGATCACAAAGACAGGGTAAGGTTGGCATAGTCTCAGGGGGTGGTTCTGGACATCTGCCTGTGTTTACAGGATATGTGGGTCCTGGACTTTTAGATGCTTGTGCAATCGGGGATGTGTTTGCTTCGCCCTCGGTCGAGCAGATGTCTGAGGCAATGAAAGTTGCTCATGCAGGTGCTGGAGTGTTGCGTCTCTACGGTAATTATGGGGGAGACGTAATGAACTTCGATATGGCGGGAGAACAGTTAGAAATGGAAGATGATATCCAATCCACAACTGTTTTGTTAGCGGACGATGTGTCCTCAGCACCTCCGGAAGAGGCAGAGAAACGTAGAGGTGTTGCTGGAATGGTCTACGCTTTCAAAATTGCGGGGGCGGCCGCTGAACAAATGCTGTCGCTGGGAGAAGTGACACGAATTGCTCAAGAAACTGCCGATTCATGTCGTAGCGTTGGAGCTGCTTTAACTCCTTGCACGATCCCTCAGGCAGGAAAAGCAACATTTGAGATTGCTGAGGATGAGATGGAGATGGGTATGGGCATTCACGGGGAACCTGGAGTATGGAGAGATAAGCTCAAACCTGCGGATGATATTGCTCATGAGATGGTTGATCGATTAATTGCAGATAGGGCAATTGGTTCAGTTGATAGGCTTTCAGTAATGGTAAATAGTCTGGGTGCAACTCCTCCAGAGGAACTTTACATCCTTTACAGGATTGTCAAAAAACGGATTGAAGATCTAGGGGCTACCATAGTAATGCCCCTTGTGGGGCGCTACGCAACTTCGATGGAAATGTCGGGAGTGTCAATGACATTCTGTTTCTTAAATCCGGAGAGGGAGGCTTTGCTTCAAGCGCCTGCCCGGTGTGCGTTTTGGCAGGTAGGATAATGAAAGTTTTGTGGTTGCAAGACCAACTGCCTCAGTTGGCTGAAAACCTGGAGTCAAGTTCTGAGGAACTCAATGGCCTAGATGCCAAACTCGGTGATGGAGACCTCGGGGTGACAATGGTTCGTGGTAGTCGACAACTTCTGGAGATTCGAGAGGAATTGCCAGATGATTGGGGCATGGCGCTACTAAAGTGTGCCCAGGCCTTCACCAAAACCAGTGGTTCAAGTTACGGGACCATTCTTGCTACGGGTTTGATGGCGATGGCCAAGCAGAAAAAGGGACAGGCTGAAATAGATCCTTCAGAGTGGGCTGATTTACTCAAAGTCGCACTTGAGGCAATGCAAAAGCGTGGAAAAGCTGAGTTGGGTCAGAAGACCGTTTTGGACCCACTCTCGGCAATACAGAAGAAATTGGAAAGTAACCCCAATTCAAGCCTACCCGATCTGATCGAGGTGGTTCAGCAAACAATCGATGACTTCAGGGATAAGCCCTGCCAAATTGGCAGAGCACGTATTTTTCAGGAAAAGTCAATTGGTTTGGATGATCCAGGAATGGTAGCATTAAAACGGCTTCTTGAGGGCCTAACTCACTTATAAATATTGTAAAATTTTAAGAGAAAATTAATTTAGAAGAGGATAATGTCGCTCAAAGCAGAATCAGTTTCACCTGACTGGTTCAAACACAAGAGAGCTGATAAAAATCTAATCGTCAATCCGGTGATACCCTGGTTAATGATCGGATTCCCAGTGTTGATTCTGGTCGCTATTGTGATTTATCCAACCATCTGGATGGGATATCACGCTTTCCAGAATACTAACATGATGAAACTGTTTTATCAGGATTGGGAGTATATCGGTTGGCAGAACTTTGCTACGGTGCTTAGTGACGATCGCATGTGGGATAGTGTTGGTCGATTGATCCAATATCTAATTTTTGGGGCCTGTCTGGAAGTACTGCTTGGGACCATCTTGGCACTGACACTCTTTGAATTGGTTAAATCCCAATTGGCAAGGGTGATCATCCTTATTTTGCTTGTCCTGCCCATGATGCTTCCTCCTTCCATTGTAGCCACTCTTTGGAAATTTTTGCTCCAAGCATACAACGGTGCTGTTAATCATCTTCTTATAAAAATTGGAATTTTGGGACCTATGGAGCGCATCGAATGGCTGGATGCAGGCTTATCTCTCTGGTCTCTAACAATGGTTGATGTCTGGCAATGGACAGCGCTTCCCTTACTTATCGTTTATAGTGGTCGTGTGTCTTTGCCCCCTGCGATCTATGAAGCCGCCAAAGTGGATGGCGCCTCACAATTTATGGTCCTACGCAGATTAACGCTGCCACTACTCAAAGAAATCATAGCAATTGCTTTTATTATCCGTTTCATGGATGCCTACAAATTTGTAGACAAGGTGTATGTAATGACTTCCGGAGGACCAGCTCAGTCTTCGGAACTGCCCGTCTTCATTGCTTTCCAAAAAGGAATACGTGAAGTTGAAATTGGCGAAGCTGCAGCATATGCCTGGATAATCTTTGCTGTGGCAATGGTTTTGATAACTTTGTTTCTTAAATACCTGAAAAAAGTCCTGAAGGCTCAAACCTTCGCTTAAGGAATCGAATGGATTCTGCAACCAACCGATTGATTCGTTATCTGTTTTTGTCTTTTTTGGCGATTTGGCTCGTTTTCACTATTTTTCCACTTTATTTTCAGTTCATTACATCTCTAAAGCCAGTTGCTGAAATCAACTCAATGGTCCCCACTTTCTGGCCTGAAACAATGCGACCCGAAAATTATTCAGGGATTTTTGCTGATCCGGGCTCGCTGAAGTCTTTAATTGATAGTCTAATCGTTTCTATAGCCAACACTCTTCTATCCTTGTTTCTTGGGACCCTTGCTGGTTATGCGCTTGCTCGCTTCATCCGAGGATTTGCTGGCGAAAACATTGCGATGTGGATTCTTTCCAATCGAATGTTCCCCCCAGTTGCCGTTATCATCCCAATGTTTTTTCTTTTTGATGCAACTCCATGGGGGACAGATAGCTACTTTAGTCTCATAACTTTATATTTAGTCTTTAACCTTCCCTTGGCCACCTGGCTGATGATGGTCTTTTTTCGGGATGCTCCGCGAGAATTGGAAGAAGCAGCTTATCTGGATGGCTTCACCCCTTTACAAACATTTTTTAAAGTCACCCTGCCTCTAGTATTTCCAGGTATGGTTTCAGTCGCGATGCTTTGCTGGATCTTCGCGTGGAATGAGTACCTTTTTGCAAATTTAATGACTGGGACAACCGTTAAAACCTTCCCAGTACATATCCCCTCATTTACCTCAGGTAGTCAGACTTTGTGGAATCTGGTCATGGCATTCTCTATGGTAGCAATGCTTCCCCCAGTTCTACTTTTTATCTTTCTACGTCGCTACATGGTGCGTGGTTTGTCCTTAGGTGTAGTGAAGGGATAAAAAATGGCTGAGCTAGAACTCCAATCCATCTGCAAAGCTTTTCAACATCCTGTTTTGGATCGGCTGTCCCTCAAGGTTCCACAAGGAGAGTTTTTTGTAATCGTTGGTCCCTCTGGAATAGGAAAAACCACTCTTCTTCGTTGTATCGCTGGCCTAGAAAATTTAGACGGAGGAAAAATTCTTTTCGACGGGCAGGATGTGACCAATGTGCCTCCCTACCAAAGAGGCGCAGCAATGACTTTTGAAAGCTATGCTCTCTACCCCCACAAAACGGTTTTTGAAAACATTGCCAGTCCCCTTGTCGCTGCGAAAACTGAGGTTACTGAGATCCGTAGAAGAGTGCAGGATGTGACCAAGCTTCTTCAAATCCCCCACCTTCTCGAAAGAAAGCCCCACGAGATTTCAGGTGGTCAAAAACAGAGAACAGCATTAGGCAGAACTTTGGTTGCGAAGCCAAAAGTGTATTTGCTTGATGAACCAATTAGTCATTTGGATGCGAAAATACGGGCGGAACTGAGAATCCAGTTTCATACACTCAAGGAACTCCGGGAAGTTGCTACCGTGTATGTTACTCATGATTATGCAGAGGCACTTTCATTAGGGGATAGAATCGGTGTTATGGGGGATGGAGGCTTGGTCCAAATAGGTACAGGAAGAGAGGTTTTTGACCAGCCAAATTCATTGTTTGTAGCGCAACATCTTGGCCAACCAACAATCAATGTCCTTGACGGTCAGCTACAGAAAGACAATGAAGATTTGGTTTTCAAATCCGATGAAATGCAGCTACCTGTTTCTAGGGAACTAGCGAATAAACTGAAAAATGATTCAGGCAGAGAGGTGAAAATCGGCCTGAGACCTCAATTTATTCATTGTTTGTCCGAATGGGAAAACGATAAAGATCTGCCAGTGTTCTCTTTCCAAGCAGAAGTAGAATTAAATGAAGCTTTGGGTTCTTATGGAGTACTCCTCGTTAAAGCGATGGGAAAATCTTTGACTGTCATAACAAGCCCGGAAATTCATTATTCGCCTGGGCAAAAGGTTGAACTGTCTATTGAAACGAATCGGAGTCTCTATTTCGATGCCCAAAACGGTATGAACCTGGGTACTGATTTGACCAGAATGGAGGCGGACGGATGACTGCGGTTAAGATAAAGAATGTAAATAAAATTTATGAACGTGGAAACGTTCACGCAGTTCAAAACCTTAACCTAGACATCAAAGAAGGGGAGTTTGTTGCACTCTTGGGACCTTCAGGGTGCGGTAAAACTTCTACCTTGAGAATGATAGTTGGTCTGGAAACGATTAGTTCTGGAATCATTCAATTTGATGATGTGATCGTCAACGATTTGACCCCAGAACAGCGCAATGTGGCAATGGCATTTGAGTCCTATGCGCTCTATCCGAACTTATCGATTGCTGAGAATCTAGCGTTCCCTTTGGAGGTCCGTGGCATTTCTCTGAAAGAAAGAACAATGGAAGTCAATCGAATTGCAGAAATGCTTCAGATCTCAGAACTATTGAACCAGCGCCCCGGTCAACTTTCTGGAGGCCAGCAGCAGAGAGTTTCCCTTGGCAGAGCATTGATTAGAGAACCTGCTGTTTTTATTTTAGATGAGGTTTTGAGCCATCTTGATGCCCATCTAAAGTTCCAAATGCTTTTTGAGTTGAAGAAAATTCATAACTCGTTGGGCAAGACTATGGTTTATGTAACCCACGACCAAATGGAAGCACTTGCCCTCGCAGATCGCGTGGCGGTAATGGCCAATGCGAAACTTCAACAATTTGCCAATCGCAACGAACTCTATCACAGACCTGTCAATCGTTTTGTTGCAGATTTTATTGGGGAACCTTCCACAAACTTTCTAAAAGCCAGAGTCTGTACTATTGAGCAGAAAATTGTTTTGGAGGTAAATGAAAATCTGAACTTTTACCCAGATTTAAGACGCCAAGAATTGATTAACGAAAAAGGATTGGAAGAAGTGATAATTGGGGTAAGGCCACAATATCTTACTCTACAAGATGGCACAGGTAAGGAATCTCTCACAGCGGAAGTTTTGATCAATGAATACCTTGGAGAACGAAATATTCTTGAAGTGAAAAATGGTTCTGACAGGTTCCGTGCAGTTGTTCCACCTGAATGTAGAGCAATCCAAGGAGACATGGTCAAATTATTCTATGAACCAAATCACGTACTGGCTTTTGATCCCCAAACTGAGGTGTGCCTGCTTTGAGGGATCATTCGGAGGCTGTTGGGGTCTCCAATCTTTACCCGGGCTCGAATGATTATATTTCCCGGGGTTCATTTCATCATCATTGAAGGGATTGACCATGGGAATTTTTGCAAACATGACTCGTCGAAAGTTTTTGAAAACAGCTGCTGCATCAGCAGGAGCGTTGGCCGGAAGCCAATTCATGCCAGCCAAAAGTTGGGCAGGAGGTCATTCAGACGTGATCATGCCACCTGGAGGTAAGAAGTTTAAGGATATAGAACTGTCGTATTTTCAGGATGGTAACTGGCTGCATGCTCCTCTTTGGCTTTCTGAACAATTCAGGAAAGATGCTGGAGTGAGTATCAAGTCAAGAGAACTTTATGATGGAGGAGATACTGTCGCGAAGGTGCTTCCACAATTACTATCTCGCAAACCTCGCTTTGACTGGGTGCAGTATCCCTGTTTATTCTTTGGACAATTTGCTGAGACAGGCCAACTGGAGCCATTAGATGACTACTTTGCTCAATATGCAGGATCTCAAGAATATTTAGATTGGGTAATGCCTGCCTACCGGGAGTTTTATACTAAGTGGGACAACAAGACTTACGGAATCATGCTTGATGGGGACATTCATATTCTCCATTACCGAAAGAATTACTTCAATGATCCGGATCTTCAACGAAAGTTCTCAAAAAGATTCCAGCGAGAATTGGTTGTCCCCAAAACTTGGCCACACTTCCTGGAGTGCACTCAGTTCTTCACAGAAGAGTTGTCAAGCAAGGGTGTCTATGGAACATCTATGGTAGTCAATCCTCCTGCTTTCGGCTGGGGATTCTGGATGGATATCGCTGCTTCTAATGGGGTGAATTATTTCGATGCGAGCATGAATCCGGGTATCAACAGCAAGCAAGCTGTTGAAGCTTTAGATATGTACAAAAACATCATCGAATTTTCTGGCCCTGGTGGAAAGTCGATGGACATTAATCAGACTATTCAGCGCTGGCAATCTGGAACAGATGTAATGTCAGTCTGGTGGATTGATCTTTCGGAATTCACTGTTCAGCAACAGGGAATGGAAATGGCTGAGCAGCAAGGAGCTGATATCGTACCTGGCTGGGAACAGCCCGATGGAAGCATCAATCACAAAGCTGTATCTCTCTGGTGTCGTACAGGATCAATCCCGAAAAACCTTCCTCAAGATGTAAAAGACGCAGCCTTCTATTTCCTCTACAGAATGTCTCACCCATCAATTTCAGATGAGATCGTAGCAGATGAATACTGTGGTTCAGATCCCTTTGGTCGTTCACATTACACTGATGAATCTGCCCGCAAGTATACGATGGCTAATCCTCAGCGAGGAACAGATAATGACTTGTGGCCGACTAACAGTGGAATCTTCAAGACCTTTGAAACTGCAAGATCACACTTAGATGGAGGTCTGCGAAACGTAGAAGTGGGCTATCCTCAATTCTATTGGGAGGGAACACCACAATATGCTGATGCCCTGGGAAGAAACATTTCCAAGGCTGTTTCGGGCCAATTGACCTCGCAGCAGGCTTTAGATGAAGCTGCAGAAGAATGGGTCAAGATTGTTCAGAAACTTGGCATCGACAACCAAAAGAGACAGTACGAAAACTTCCTTGCTGGCGCCAGAAAACTTGGTTATAAGATCTAATCCTCTCCTGTCAGTGCCTTCAGGGGCGCTGACTCTTTCCACCTTCCTTTGCCTGCTTCTGCCAAAATATGATTTCCGAACATAGTCGTCATTTATATCAACAACTCTTGCGGGTTAGAACTTTTGAAGACCGCGTTGGTGAATTGTTTCTCCGTGGAGGAAGCGCAGGAACCATGCTTCATCTATCAATTGGAGAAGAAGCTCCTGCAGTTGGAGTTGCAGAAGCGATGCAGCCCAAGGATAGTTTTACGACTCATCATCGTGGCCATGGAATTTTTCTCGCTCGAGGTGCGGATCCGAAAAGAATGCTTGCTGAAATCGCTGGAAAAGAAGCTGGTTACTGTCGAGGTAAGGGTGGTTCTATGCACATTGCAGATCGAAAGTTAGGTCACTTGGGAGCAAATGCAATTGTGGGTGGTGGAATTCCCCATGTCGTAGGGGCTGGCTTAAGTTACCAACTTCTCAAGGTTCCTGCGGTGTCAGTAGCATTTTTTGGTGATGGGGCCATGCAGCAAGGAAATTTGTACGAAAGTATGAATCTAGCAGCACTCTGGAAACTCCCTGTTTTGTTTGTTTGTATTAACAATCAATATGGAATGGGAACAAGGCTAGACCAGGCAAGTGCCTCGCTTGAATTTGTCAAACGTGCCGAGTCTTTTGGTTTAGTCGGTAAGGAGGTGTCAGGACTTGATGTGGAAGAGGTAAATAAACAGGCAGTACTGATTTTAGATGTGGTGCGTGAAGGCAAACCTGCTTTCATGAAAATTGACTGCTATCGCTTCCATGGACATGCAAGGAAGGACAAAAGTCCTTACCGAGATCAGAATGAGGAGGAAGAGGGGCGAAAAAAAGACCCTTTAAAATTTCAGGCAGATCGCTTAACGGAACAAGGAGCCACTGCCCTTGATATAGAAAGTTGGCATAAAAAAGTTGGTTATGAAATGGATGAAGCTTTGAATTTCGCCTTGGAAACTCAGGAACCGGCTTTGAATTCAATGTTCGAAGATGTTTACGCACCTAATTTGACTCATCCAGAATCTGTTGGATCAAGGATCGACCGTGCATTGTACTCGGATATCCTTGAGGGGGACCATTGATGAAAGAGATGACCTATCGGGATGCCCTGCGTTTGGGTCTTCAGGAATCGATGCAGTCTGATCCAACTATAGTCATTTTGGGGGAAGAGGTTGGACGGTATGGAGGTGCTTATGGCGTTACGAAGGGGCTCCTTAATGAATTTGGAAGAGATTGGGTAAGAGATACCCCAATCTCTGAAGAAATATTAGTTGGTGCGGCGGTTGGTGCAGCAATGACTGGTTTGAGGCCAGTGGCTGAGCTGATGTACGTCGATTTTATTACACTTGCAATGGATCAATTGGTTAACCAAGCTGCCAAAATCCGATATATGTTTGGTGGACAAATTAGTGTTCCGATGATTCTGCGAAGTCAAGGGGGAACTGGCAGATCAGCCGCCGCCCAACACTCACAAAGTTTAGAAGCTTGGGTAATGCACACTCCTGGATTGCACTTGGCAGTGCCTGCTGATGCTACAGATGCTTATGTCTTGATCAAACAAGCTCTGACGCTGGCTGACCCAGTAGTATTTCTGGAACACAAAGGTTTGTATGCCCAAAGCTTCCCATTTAATCCTGAATCTGCCCTCCCGTGGGGCAGAGCGAAGATCAGTCGATCAGGGAATGATTGTTCTATAATTTGTTACTCCAGAATGGCTCAACGCTGTCTAGATGCTTCGGAGCAGTTAGCTGAGTTGGGAGTGCAGGTTGAAGTTATTGACCTCAGGACTTTGCATCCTCTTGATATGGAAACAGTAACAAAATCTATCCGAAAAACAGGACGTGCTCTAGTGGTTACTGAGGACTGCCTTACAGCAGGAGTAAGTGCTGAGTTGTCAGCAAGAATTACGGAAGAAAACTTTGAATACTTGGAAGAGCCTGTCCTCCGCTTGGCTGGAGAGGATATCCCAATTCCTGTTGCTCCTGCTTTGGAAACTGCTTCGGTGCCTACGATTGAAAGTATCAAACAAAATATTCTTAAATTGATGCGAAAATAATGAGTACTGAACTAAGACTTCCTCGACTTGGAGAGACAATGGAGGAGGGCATTGTTGTTACTTGGAATCTTACGGAGGGTGAGAGTTTTGAGCGGGGGGATACCCTGCTGGAGGTAGAAACTGACAAAATGGTTGCTGAGGTCCCAGCTCTGGAAAATGGGATTTTACTGAAAATTTTGGTTGAGGAACAGGCAAAAGTAAAAGTGGGTGACATCTTCGCTATTATTGATCCATCAGATAAAAGTTCAAAAAGAATTGAAATACCGACTAAGACAGAACAGGTTAGTTCACAAAACACCCTAGAATTACCCCCTGCCTCAAACGAATTATCCAAATCTTTCAAACAAGATGGAAAAGATCCTGACCTTATTCGAGCAGTTCCTGCTGCAAGAAGACTAGCCAAACGTTACGGAATCAATTTAAAGGTATTAAGTGGAAGTGGGCCTTCTGGTAGAATTGAGAGATCTGATGTTGTACAAGGCTATCAAGATGAACCTAAAGTAGCTTCATTGAAACAGCGATTCGGCCTACAAATGGGTCCGAGAGGAGTTCGTTTTCTAAGACGAGGAAAGCAAAGCGGAACTCCTGTAGTACTTTTGCATGGCTTTGCCTCGGATCTTCATTCTTGGAGACTAATTCACGGACCCTTGTCTCGTCAACGAGATGTAATTGCCTTGGAACTCCCCGGGCATGGTGAGTCAAAAGATTGGCAAGAAAGTAGGGGTTTGCTAGCTCTTGCTGAAAACATTGAACAGGTCATCATCGAACTTGAATTAGGGCCTGTAGATCTCGTTGGTCACTCATTGGGAGGAGCGATCGCTGTTTGCCTCGCTTCACAGCAAGCTAGCATGGTTCGTCAGCTAACTCTGCTGGCACCCATTGGATTTGGCATTGAAATAAATTTATCTGCTGTTGAGCAATTTACTCAAGAACTCCCAGAGTCTGAATTGAAGCTTGCCTTGAGTCGACTTTTCTATGACGTGCGTTGGTTGAGTAAGGATCTGGTCGAAGCAACAAAACAAAACTTTCATAGTTCAGTAAGGAGGCAACAAGCACAGAATCTTCTTCGAAGTATCTTCCCATTTGGAGAGCAGCAATGGGATGCTAGGAGTATATTGAGCAAATTGCATCAGCCAGTTCGCATACTTTGGGGAGAAGAAGATTTAATTGTTCCTGTGAGGCACCTAAATGGGTTACCTGGTTGGGTTGCTCAGCACCGTCTGTCAAAAGTTGGGCATTTACCCCAAATTGAAGCAGCCCCGCTCCTATTGAGAATTTTGCAGGCTGATCCACCTTAAATTTTTTTAATTCTGTTCATTCAAAAGTCTGCATGCAAAAAAAATATGTCATTGGGGTAGACGGTGGGACTGAATCACTTCGGACCGGAGTATTTGATCTTTCTGGGAATCCACTTGCTTTTGCTGCGGTAACTTATCCAACAAATTTTCCTGTTCCTGGTTGGGCTGAACAAGATCCGGATGATTGGTGGAACGCTCTAGGTAGGTCTGTTCGCCAAGCGGTAATTGATGCAAAAGTTAGCAAGCAGGAAATCTTGGGCCTTTGTCTTGATACAACTTGTTGTAGTGTTGTGGTCCTTGACGGCGCAGGAAATCCATTGAGACCAGCCTTGATTTGGATGGACATGCGCTCTGCTCCACAGACAGAGCAGGTCTTGGCAACGGGTGACTTAGCTTTAAAAGTAAATAGTAATGGGGGAGGACCAGTCAGTGCTGAGTGGATGATTCCAAAGTCATTATGGATTCATCAAAACGAGCCAGAAATTTTTCAGAATGCAGAGACTATTTGTGAGTTTCAAGATTACTTGAACCTTCACCTTACAGGCAAAAGAGTTGCCAGTATCAACAATGTTTCTGTGCGTTGGCACTACGGACCTGGATGGGATGGATGGGCCAGTAGAATGGTTGAAATTTTAGGTATGCCGGAGTTGTTGAAAAAATGGCCAGACACCGTTCTTCGTCTGGGTGAAGAAATCGGAGGCCTGACTTCAAATGCTTCCTTACATTTGGATCTCCCTGAGGGCTTGCCTGTCCTTCAAGGTGGTGCTGATGCTTTTATTGGGATGATTGGTCTTGGTGTGGTTGATCCAGGAAGTCTGGCATTCATTACAGGCTCTTCTCATCTACACCTGGGCTTGAGCCAGAAGGCTTTAAATGGTCAGGGAATTTGGGGAACCTATGCTAATGCAGTGATTCCAGGCCTGCATGTTTTAGAGGGTGGCCAGACCTCCACGGGTTCTGTGGTCAGCTGGCTTCGCAGAACTTTAGGAAATCCATCCTACGAGGAATTGAACCAAGAAGCTGCTCAATTAGAGCCTGGATCGGAGGGAGTTATTATGCAAGAACATTTTCAGGGCAATCGAACCCCACATACCGATCCTCTGTCACGTGGTGTCATCAGTGGGCTAACTCTGAAGCATGGACGCGGCCACCTATTTCGAGCCACCCTAGAGGGGATCGCATTCGGAACTGAATTGATTCTTGAAACAATGAGAAATAATGGTTTCGAAGCCGAAACCGTTGTCTTAGCAGGAGGAGCCACTAGATCGAATCTTTGGTTGCAAATCCATGCGGATATTTCGAATTTACCATTGACACTGACCAAGGTTCCAGACGCACCAGCTTTGGGATCAGCTATTTTAGCAGCAGTTGGATCGGGCGCTTTCAGTGATATTGGAAGTGCAGCTAGAAAAATGGTGCAGGTTGATAGGGTAATCGAACCAAACCCAGAATCACATGGTATTTATCAGCCTTTTTATCAAAGTTATCGAGAGCACTATCTGGCTATGAAAAAAATTCGGAATAAATTATAACTAAATGACATGTTAAAAATTTCAATTATATTAATTTTTTTAATAGGTCTGATTTAGTTTTATTTAGTGAATTAATTTAAATTCTTTTGGAAGATTCTAAAGTTTGTTTATTGAATAAGAAATTGATAAAAACGTGAATAGCTTATTTGGATTATGTAAGACTACAAGTAGTAATTTTTCTTTTGCTAATTAAAAGATTCATAGCAATCTAAAGGAAGTAAAAATGGGAGAAATTATCAAGATCTCTATGCCTAAGTGGGGTCTCTCTATGGTTCAGGGTACCGTAGGTAATTGGTTGGCTGATGAAGGAGATCGGCTAGAAAAAGGACAGGAGATAGTTGAAATTGAGACAGATAAAATATCGAATGTCTTAGAATCTCCAGGCGATGGTGTCCTCAAAAGAATTGTAGCTCATTCTGGGGAAATAATTCCTGTCGCATCACTGCTGGGTGTGATTTCAGAGGGCGAGATAAATGATGAGGAAATTAACTCGTTCATCTTGAAGGAAAATGCTGATGCTCAAGCAGCGGCGGCTAGTGAAACTCCAGCCCCCTTGTCAATTAGCAGAAACTTTGAATGGGAGGGGCTAAAAATCCGATATCTGGATAGTGATGAGGGAATAAATCCTTTGATTTGTCTTCATGGTTTTGGAGGAGACAAAAACAACTGGCAATTCAACCTTTCAGCCCTTGCTCCTTACAGAAGGGTGTTGGCCCCTGATTTTCCAAGCCATGGTGACTCTACTATCAGCGCAAAGTATTCATCTCCTGCAAATTATGCCATGATGATCTCTGCACTTATTGATCATTTAGAGTTGGATAAAGTGGATCTGGCTGGACACTCTATGGGGGGATTAGTCGCTTTGCTGACGGCAAGGGACAATCCAAAGAGAGTGAAAGCGCTTACTCTCATAGCCCCAGCGGGGATTGGATCAGAGATCAATGCTATGTATGTTGATGGCTTTGCCACTGCAAACAGCCGCAATGATTTGAAAAATCTAGTACCAAAACTATTCGCTAACAAAGAGATGGTGACTCGACAGATGATTGCTGATTTGTTGAAATACAAACGTTTAGATGGAGTGGAAAATGCTCTGGTTCAGTTGGCGGCAGAACTTCACACTAGAGGCAAGCAGATTGAGGATCTGAGCAATGTAATAAGAAATGTTCCGACAAAGATTTTCTGGGGCAAGGCCGACGAAATCCTTCCAGTGAGTAATTGTAATCATTTAGATAGTACAAACATTGAGTATCTGGAGTGTGGTCACCAACCCCATATTGAAGTAGCTGATGAGCTAAATAAATATTTGGAGAGGTCAATTGATCTATCAAGAGCTTAAAAGTTTTATCAGCCTTTATTTCCTAACTGCTATCTTTCCAAAGAACTTAGATCCCCTACTTTTGCAGTTTCCCTTCTCTCTTAACAAGTAAGCATTATTAACAGCATGAAGCTTGAACAGGGAGTTCGGCTAGCGATTCGTCCGGATGAGATTCCCATCCACGCTAGCAATCAGCTGAGTTAGTAAAGGCTCACGGATCCTGTGGTAAGGGATATGCTATCTAACACCGCGAATAGTGAGGAAAAAAAGCCTTAGTCAAAACAATTACAAGATTTATCACATCAATGGGTCAGGACGTTTTTCTCAGCTAAGACAAACAACGCTTTTATGCATTTTGAGTGAAAGAGGATTAGCTTTATTTGAAAAATAGCATTTCACAAGTAAGGTAAGTTCTGTCCCATTTCTGGAATCATGATTTCGAGCTTTTAAATTAATTTGCGAAGGCCTAATGTTATTTCAAAAACTCTGTTGGAGTTGCTATGGACAAAGGTTGTTAGATAAAAATCGATCATTTGAGAGTTACTAAAAAAGAATGTGGCTGTCCATGATTTTTCAGACCTAGAAAGTTGTTTGAAATGTATCGCTCCAAGCCAAACATATACTGAAAAGCAATGAAGCAAAGAGCCGTAAAGATCAGTTCCCTTTAGTGGAGTGTTTTTTAACAGTTATTGAACTAACCCTACCTCCCATCCGAAATTACCAATGAGTCATATTGCCTAAGAAAAGATCTTTCAGTTCGCCGGGTCCAGCTGGAATCGGAGCCAACTTTGTTACACGATGCTGAGGTAATGTTCCTTCAACCAGGGCTGGCACATCTTCAGGGCCGTAGCCTACTGCGTTAAGCCCGTTTGGTAACCCCGCCTTCTTCATCAAGTCAATCACTGAACCTGCTAAAACCTCACCTGCATCAACGGGAGTAGCTCCCCGCACATCAGTTCCCATCAGCTCAGCACATCTTAAGTGATTTTCAGGATCAGCAGATCCAGTCCAACGAAAAACGGCCGGTGCGTTCAGAATAACTGACATTCCGTGGGGAACAGTTGGATGGTCAGGTGGGTAATCCGGGGGAACGTAGGATTTTACCATTCCGCTGACTGGATAAGACATACCATGTGGAAGATGAACTCCCGCATTTCCAAAACCAATTCCTGCATAAGTTGCTCCCAGCAAAATTTGACCTCTAGCTTCGTCATCATCAGGATCATCCAAAACACGCTGTAGGTTTTGGGAAATCAACTTTAAACATTCTGACGCCCAAATACGGCTAATAGGGTTGGAACCTTGGTATGCGGGTCTCATTCCTGGAGCATCGGGTGCTGGTCTTCGGTGATAAGGGAGGGCTGTCAAGGATTCAAGGGCGTGACTGACTTGATCAAGAGCCGTGCAAGCAGTCACCATCTTCGGAAGACTCCTTGTATTATCTGGATCAATAATCCCCATCAGTGGACGTAGAGATCGATGCGCAATCCCAGTCTTTGCTTCCATCGAAAGCAAATCAAAGATTGCGACCCCAGTTGTCTCGCTGCCAGTACCAGCTGTGGTTGGAATACAGATCATCGGTTTAATGGGGCCTGGGACTGGTTTCCCTTTACCTATGGGTGGATTGACGTAATCAAGAAAATCTTCAGGCGGATAAGTTGCGTAGAGATTTGCTGCTTTCACTGTATCCATGCTGGATCCACCTCCAACACCCAAATAGCCATCAAAATCCCCCTTACTGGCAAAATCAATTGCTTCGAGGAAAGAGACATCGGTGGGTTCTACTGAAACACCAGAATAAATCTCGTATTCCAGTTCGACTTCCTTAAGCGAAGCTTTAACCACTTCCATGGTAGACAGTTTGGCTACTCGATTATCTGTGCAGATCATCAAACGTTTGACACCCATATTCTTAAAGTCACTTCCAATCTCTCTTGTGACTCCTTTACCAAACTTGATGCTTGATGTGTCCATGGTGAATGCGGTTTCCAACTTCATTAGCATCTCCGAGTAAGAATTAATAATTAATCAAATATTTCTGCGAATTATTAGAAACCCCTGGTCAATCAGCAAGTGCTATACTCAGGCGGCCAATTTTTTTATTGATAGACATACCGATTTTCGCATTATCTACCTCCTTTAGATTTTTCAGTTGATGATCTAAAACTTAGCCTGGATGTCCTAAGGATTTTTTATGCTTAAACCTATCATCCTGTACCAATATTTATAAAATTCATCAATTTTATCAGTGAATAAAAACTGAATATTGAATCGTTAAAATTTGGTTTATTCATCATCGTAAAGAGATTTAGATCGATCTCCAGGAAAAGAAAAATCTACTGAATACTATTGAGAAGATTGACCTTCATCCAGACCACGAGTATGCATTGGGGCTGAAGAGCAAAGCTGCTATATTCACGTTTTCTATCGGAAAAAAATGTATCGAAAAAATTTGTTGCGCCAAAAACTTCAGGCTGGTGAAAAATTGATTGGGACCTGGCATCAAATCCCAGATCCAATAGTGACAGAGATTCTAAGTCTGAGTGGTCTCGACTTCGTGCTTGTTGACAATGAGCATGGGCCGGGAGATGTCTTGACCGTTGCAAATCAATTGAGAGCAGCAAACGGAACCGACACTACCCTTGTGGTTCGCCTTCCCTGGAATGATCATGTGATGATCAAAAAACTTTTGGATGTTGGGGTTGAGTCCATCATGGTCCCCATGGTTGAAAATGCTAAGGAAGCGGAAGCTGTAGTATCTGCAGTACGCTATCCACCGACAGGAATTCGTGGGGTTGCGCATACCGATGCCAGGGCGAGTGAGTATGGTTTTAAGGCAGATGAATACTTGGAGACAGTTTCTGACAATACCTTTGTGATCTGCCAAGTGGAAAGCTCGAAGGCGGCTAACAACATTGATGAGATTGTAAATATTGATGGACTGGATATGATTTTCATTGGGCCATTTGATCTTTCAGCCAGTTTGGGAACCCCAGCAAAATTTGAGAATCCAGAGCACCAGCATTTAATGAGAAAGACGATTGAAGCTACAAAAGCGGCTGGAAAATATTTAGGAATCACACCTTATGGGACTAATTCGATGGCAGACTTGTATTCACAAGGTTTTGATCTGGTAATTAGTCTAGCTGATGTCGGAATGATTCGGGATGCTGCACGAGCACTTGCAGACAAAAAACCAAAATAATCAATTGGATAGAGAATGGCAGGACGTCTGAGGAATGAACATATCTTAGTTACTGGAGGCGGTCGTGGAATTGGGGCTGCGATTGTCGAAAAATGTATCTCTGAAGGAGCTGAGGTCTCGTTCATTGATCTTGAGGAAGAGGAGGCAAAGAGCCTTCTCAAAAAACTAGATCAGGATAAAAAGCTTATCTTTGTTAAGGGAAATGTTTGTTCCGTTGAAGATCTGAAGCGTTTGTGTGATAGCGCCAGAGAAAAATTTGGCTCAATTACGGGTTTGGTAAACAACGCTGGGAGAAATTCATATGCAGACCCAGTAACAATGACCGAGCAACAGTGGGAAGATGTCTTCAATGTTGATTTAAAAGCTGCATGGCTTACAGCACGTGAAGCTCTCCCAGAAATGATTACTAACAAGAGGGGTTCAATCGTTAACATCGCTTCGGTTCATGCCAATATGACCTATCCAGGTATGTTTCCGTATGCCGCTGCAAAGTCAGGCTTGGTAGGGTTGACTCGTTCGATGGCATTGGAGGTTGGTGTTCATCAGGTGCGAGTGAATTCTCTCTCTCCTGGATATACTGAGACTTTTCTCGTTAAAGAATTCTTTGAGAGAAACGATCCATCCCTCCGAGAAAAAGTTCTGGATGTTCATCCAATGCACCGAATGGCTAAACCATCAGAAATTGCCAATTGCGTTGCCTTCCTGCTCTCGACTGAAGCGTCCTTTGTTACAGGAGCGAATTGGATCGTTGATGGTGGCTTAAAATCCAGATTTGCAGGATGACTTGATGAAGATTGAATCGATCGATTTCTTTTATCTTTCTATGCCAAAGGTCACTGCCGAAGCAGATGGTAGCCAGGATGCTTTATTGGTGAGAGTTGCTGCAGGTGGTTTGGTGGGTTATGGAGAGTGTGAGGCAGCTCCTCTTCCCTCCATTGCGGCTCTGATTTGCCCATTATCGCATGGTTCCTGTCAACCAGTGCAGGATTCTGTACTTGGACAAAATTTAAACACCCGTGAAGATATTCAGCGAATAAGTCAACTCGTTGCCTATCAAAGTATGGATTTGCTCCAAGCAGCCCATACTTATTCAGGAATAGAGATGGCTCTTTGGGATCTTCTGGGCAAATCTCTGAATGAACCGGTTTGGACCCTCCTTGGTTACAAGAATTCATGCCCTAAAACCCCCTATTTTTCTGTGCTATTCGGTGATGAACCCGCAATAACATTGGAACGTGCGAAAGAATCTCGTCAAAAAAACTTTCAAGCAGCAAAGTTTGGGTGGGGGCCAATTGGTACCGGAACAGCTTCAGAAGATCGTGAACATTTTCAAGCAGCTCGAGAAGGTTTGGAAAACGATGGTATTCTGCTCGTTGATACAGGACAAATTTTTGGGGATGATGTGGAGAAAGCTTCCCAAAGAATCAAGGCCATGGAAGAGGCAAATGTACTGTGGTTTGAAGAACCTTTTCATGCTCATGCTCTTAAGGAATATGCTGAGCTGGCCAAGAGAAGTAGAAAAATTAAAATTGCCGGTGGGGAAGGGGCGCATCATTCCTCGATGGCCAAGCATTTGATTGATTTTGGAAAAATTGGCTACGTTCAAATTGATTGTGGGAGAATAGGAGGCATTGGCCCCGCCAAATTAGTGGCAGATCATGCAGTAGCAAGCGGAGTCACATATGTGAACCACACTTTCACATCACATCTTGCCTTGAGTGCTTCACTGCAGCCATATGCTGGATTGAAAAATCATGAAATCTGTGAGTACCCAGGTCAACCAAAATCCCTAGCATTAGCTATCACCAAAACGCATTTAGAACCTGATAAAAATGGCCAAGTTAGGGCACCTGAAAAGCCCGGGTTAGGAATAGATATCAATCTTGAAGGGCTAACAAACTATTTGGTAGATGTTTCAATTGAAGTTAATGGAAGAAATTTATATAAAACACCACAATTTTAAAATTACACAATCAAATAAGATATCTAGCTTTAAAAAAATGAAGTTCAGATGTTTAAAATGTTAAACTCGAGTTCAAATGAAGAAAAATCAAATTGATCAATTTTGGAACGAGGGATTTGTTGTTGTGGGATCGGTTGTCCCAAAGGAATGTATTGATGAGGCAAACAGAGTTCTGGGAGGTCTAATTGAAGCTTCAAGAAAAGTTAAATCGAGCGACACTATCTACGACTTGAGCGATCATCATAACGAGCAAATTCCAAGTGTTCGGCGAATCAAAGCCCCTCATCTCGTCGATCCAATCTTTGATCAAATAATGCGATCTGATGGGGTTTTGAACTGTGTTAGAGCCTTATTGGGACCAAATTTGAGGATGGAGCACAGTAAGCTCAATATTAAACAAGCGAATGGAGGTGAGGCGGTTGAATGGCATCAGGACTGGGCGTTCTATCCTCATTCAAATGATGACATTCTTGAGGTTGGGGTACTGCTTGAGGAATGTAATGAAGAAAATGGACCCCTATTGATGATTCCTGAATCTCATAGGGGTCCAATTGAAAATCATCACCATCCAGATGGTTTTTTCTGTGGAGCAATTGATATGGAACAGGCCACTTTTGATGTAGAAAAAGCTGTTCCATTGACTGCAAAAGCTGGAGCAATCACGATGCACCACGTTCGCATGGTGCACGGGTCTCGTTCAAATCAATCAGAACAGAACCGCCCCATCCTTTTGATCGGCTATTGTGCTGCAGATGCGTGGCCACTAAGAGGAATTAGTACAATTGAAGAGTTTGAAGGAAGGATGATTTGTGGTGAAAAACAGCTTCCTCGCTTGGATAAAGTACCTGTTCGGATGCCCTACCCTCCAGCCCCAAACGAGGGCTCTATTTTCGAAAACCAACGCCTAGTCGCTGGAAAGTCCTTCCAATAATCCACAAACAATCTGATCAATCAAACTCTTAAAATTGGCCTCTTCTATAAAGAGTCAATGGCCTCAAATAAAATTATGGTCAGATTCTAAAATCTTTGTCCTAAAAAAATTATTAAAAATATATAAGATAAGATGAAATTTCCGAAAATGATGAATCAAGTAACTATCAGAGAGTCTGGGGATCCCGATGTGCTCGTAGCTGACACAGGAAAGATTCCTGAAGTCGGGGCTGGTGAGGTCCTAATTAAGGTTGAAGCAGCAGGTATCAATCGCCCTGATGTGATGCAACGTCAGGGGATTTACAATCCCCCACCTGGAGCCTCCCAAATACCAGGTCTTGAAGTGGCTGGGGAAATTAATTTAGTTTCACATGGAGTTACAAAATACAAAGTTGGCGACAAAGTTTGCGCTTTGGTTTCTGGTGGAGGATACGCCGAATACTGTAAAGCACCTGTGCCCCAGGTTTTGCCTATTCCTGAGGGACTTTCAATGATTGAGGCTGCTGGTGTACCAGAAAATTATTTTACGGTCTGGACAAACGTTTTTCAGAGAGGTGGTCTTCAGGAGGGAGAAACCATCCTTATTCATGGAGGGTCTAGTGGAATTGGGACAACAGCAATCCAGTTGGCTCATCTTCATGGAGCCAACGTCATTACTACTGCGGGCAGTGAAGAAAAATGTAAAGCATGCCTGCAACTGGGGGCTGATCATGCCATCAATTATCGAGAGACAAATTTTGTTAATCAGGTCCAAGAAATCACCTCTGGTAAAGGGGTTGAACTGATTCTAGACATGGTGGGTGGTGATTATATTCAAAAAAATATTTCTTGCTTGGCTTTAGAAGGAAGGTTGGTTCAGATTGCTTTTTTGAAGCCCGCAGTTAATGAGATTAATCTTGCACCGATGATGATCAATCGACTCACAATTACCGGGTCTACACTCAGACCTAGGACTGTAGAGCAAAAAGGGGAGATTGCTAGCGAGCTCAGGAAACGTGTTTGGCCTATGTTTCAGAAAGGCCAATTAAAAGTTGTTGTTCATCGAACATTCCCTCTTGAGAAAGCGAACGAGGCACATCTTCTCATGGAAGCAAGTACGCATATAGGAAAGATTATTTTGCAAGTTACTAAATAAATACTGTTGAGTCATGGGTATAAGTTCCTGAAAAAATTGTATTCCTCGTCTTATTTCCCTTTACATGGAATTTATGACTGTTCATGTCTCAGGTGTATGGCCAATTCTTTATTCATTTTTTAATGCTGATGGAAACTTGGACCGGGATGCAATGAGACTCCAAGTTCAATGTTGCCTTGCACAAAATATTCAGGGGTTGGCAGTCCTCGGATTGGCAACAGAAATCAATAAATTGAGTCAGGATGAACAGTTGCAAATCCTGAGGTGGACCATGGAAGATTTGGAGGGACGGCTACCGCTAGTTGTCACTGTGTCTGGAGTAGATTCAACCACTCAGATAGAATTTGCTAGACAAGCGTCGGATCTGGGAGCAAGTTGGTTGATACTTCAACCTCCCCCTCGCAGACCTTTGGATGAAGAAGAATGCTTTGAGCACTTCTCTGAAGTGATGAACAATATCCACCTACCAGTTGCCATTCAAAATGCTCCTGAATATCTGGGAGTTGGCTTGAGTGCACCGAAAATTCTCGAGTTAAAACTACGCCACCCAAATTTCCAAATCTTGAAGGGAGAGGGATCTGCAGTTCAGATTGAGCAATTGGTTCATGTACTCGGCAAACAAATGCTAGTATTCAACGGTAGAGGAGGCATTGAACTAGTTGATTCATTGCGCGCAGGCTGTGCTGGGTTAATTCCAGCTCCAGAGTTGATTGATCGTCAAGTGCAGATTTATCAATTTTGGAGAAAAGGATTGCTGGAAGAAGCGGAGAAACTTCACACTGCAATTCTGCCTATGATCGTCTTCAATATGCAGACAATCCCCCATTTAATCTGCTATGGCAAACGTCTATTGGCGGCTAGATTGGGTTTGACTGTCTTTGATCGACCTCCTTTTCAGGCTCCTACAAATTTTGGGTTACAAAAAATTTCAGAATTCGCCACTCGCCTTGGTCCACTTTCTCAAGAGTAAATGGCTTTGAATTTAGGTTTTCTCAATTGGTTTACTGCGTATTTAGGTGACGGTTTCAAATTGAGCATGTTTGCACGATATTGGAGGAAGGCCTTTTCTGATGAGATCCACATCTTCCAATGCTAATTTACCAATTTGTTGGAGTGCATAAGTTATAGCTCTTATGCGATGAGCGGATAGGAGCATGTTAACAGTTGTCCGAATTGGATCATCAAAAGCAATAAGTTTTTCTGGGGATGCATCAGTTGCTACCCAAATTCTTCCAGAATCAGCAAATTTTTAGGATCACAAAAGTCAACAATTGCAGCTTTGCTGAATAGTATCAGCATTCACTCTAGCGGCATCTATTTCATCATTTCTGCACTGAGAAAGCTAGTTTTGTCTGTTACAATGTAGATGTCATAAAGATAAATCATGAACACCTCAGTTACTTTTAAACTCTACCTCCAAAAATTATATCTTTGGGGTAAGCCATCTGGAAGCCAAGACTCATGGACATGAATTTGATTTCTGAAGCCAGCGAGGGCTACATGTACTGCACGTCTCAAATCACCATAACCCAAACCGCCAACTATTACTCAATTGAGCAGTAGAGTCTCCCTACTGACTTCTAAAAAGTATTTGTCGAAATCTTGCTGGAAAACAGTGTGAAACTAGTGAACGTCACAAGCAATTGATAGTCTATTACTAGACCAATCTCTCCAACATCAAGAAAAAAGACCGAACTCGGAATCAAGACAGGGATAGATTGAGTTGCACAAAAGCGCAGTCGATATTTGAGCGAAAGTTTACTGCCATGTCAAATTTGCCTTAAGGCATTTCGCTCTTTCCAATTGGCTTCGATCTAAATTTTGTTGGCTAATGAAGATATTAACCTGGAGTAGCTAATTTGAAGATTTTTGGTAGGTACTGTCTCCATCTATCACAAAAATTTCATATTCATTGAAGAGCGTTTTTGATCGTTTTCTAAGAAAATTTCATCAGTTGTGCTGGGTTCGAGGATCGTAATGAATTTTCATTTTTTTGCTTTAACTATGATTACTGGATTACCAAATTCAGGGTTGCTGGTATGGGAATTTATGGGATTTCAATAGCAAGATTTTGAATGGGTGGTAATCAGGCAGTTCAAATCAATTTAGCCACGAATATACCAGAGTATTGATTATTGCTGAAGATTGTAGTGAACTCTGCAACCGGTTCTGCAAAATCTGGAAAATTCAAACATTGTAATGAGTTAATCCAGACAATACTAACCTCTAAATTGTGAGCTTAAAGATGATAAAAAGATTAGCTGTTGCGATGTTACTGGCTAGCTCATTCGCAATGCCAGTTCAAGCTGAAACCTATGGAGTTTTGATGAAAACTCTCTCAAACCCATTTTGGGGTGCCATGGAACTGGGTGTTCGTGAAGGAGCTCAGGAAGCTGGTGTGGAGTATTACCTACAAGCTGTAGAAAGTGATCAAGCCGCAGAGCCTCAGTTGAACGTCTGCAACACGATGTTAGAGCGCAAACCTGATGCGATGATTACAGCAGCAATCAACTCCACAATTTTGCTTCCATGTTTGAAAAGAGCGAACAGCATGGGTATCCCAGTAGTCGACCTTGATGGTAACTTAGATCATAAGATTGCTGCAGATGCCGGTGTCAGCATCTCCTTTTCAATTGGATCTGACAACGAAGCCGCAGGTGCCCAAGGTGCTGAATACTTAGTTAGCAAGCTTGGCAAAGGTTCTAAAGGCCCCGTTCTAGTAATTGAGGGCCTTTCCGGAAATATCACCGGTCAAAAGAGAGCACGAGGTTTTTCAGAGAGACTGACTCAGTTGGCTCCGGGCTTAAAGGTGGTTGCTTCGCTTCCTGGTGATTGGGACCGTGGCAAGGCTGCTAACATCACAAACGACACATTAACCGCCAACCCTGATCTTGTCGGGATTTTTGCGGCAAACGATGGAATGGCTCTTGGTGCTATTGAAATGGTTTACGCTGCTGGTAAACAAAACCAGGTGACAGTAATTGGTGTTGATGGTAACTCTGATGCTGTTAAATCAATTAAGAGTGGACGATTGAACGCATCCGTTGCTCAGTTGCCCTACCTTGTTGGTAAACAAGCGGTTGAAAAAGTGGCTGGCATGAAGAAGGGAGCCAGTGTGGAAAAGTTTATCTTTGTACCAACCATGGTGTTGACAAAAGATATTCTCGACAAGGGCACTGACTCAATGCTTCAGTATGTGAAGTAAGTATCTTTAATACGGGCCGCTTGGCCCGTATCTACGAATCCTTCTGAGGAATTTGTTTTGCTGTCCCGTTTACATATCCGCCTTGAATCTCTGATCGTTTTGATTGTGCTATCTGCCATAATGGCAATGCTCTCGCCAGTATTTCTCTCTGTTAACAACCTCTTCAACATAATCCTTGCCACAGCAACTTTTGGCGTTTTGGCAATCGGAGCTACCTTCGTTATAAGTTCTGCTGGGCTTGACCTTTCCTTGGGATCAGTGCTGGGTCTCTCTTCAGTCGTTGGAGCTGCTCTGGTAGTCACTCTTGAGTGGCCCTGGTATTTTGCGATTATTGGTTCTCTGTTCGCAGGAACAATGGCAGGAGCAGTGAATGGATTCATTGTTACAAGGGGTTTAGTTCCTGCGTTTATCGTTACCTTGGGAATGCTAGGAATAGCAAGGGGTCTTGCACTAATTATATCAGGTGGTAGGGGAATTTATGGACTTCCTAATGAAATACTATTTCTTGGTCAAGCTAGACCATTAGGTGTCCCCACACCTGTTTTTATTCTTGCCATAGTTGCCATCACATCGCATTACATCCTGGCTCATACGCGATTCGGTCATCACACTCTAGCGCTTGGTGATAATGAAGCAGCAGCCAAAGCAACTGGTATCGATATCAGCCGTCAGCGTATGCTACTTTACATGCTCTCAGGATTAATGGCAGGAATCGCAGGACTAATTTTTACAGCCCGAGTGAATACTGGGGATCCCACGGCTGGACTAAATTATGAGTTGTTGGCAATAACAGCTGCAATCATTGGGGGGACGAATCTCTTCGGAGGCCGAGGCTCTATCTTGGGCACAATGATTGGCGCTCTAATCATGGGAGTCCTTCAAAATGGCCTAAATCTGTTGGCAGTCCAAGCCTACTATCAGCAAATGGCGATCGGCATCGTATTGATTGCGGCGGTTTGGTTGGACCAGGTCCGTGATCAGAGGAGATCCTAATGGCGTTGCTAACTATGTCGGGACTGAAAAAGTCCTTTGGCTCAATTGAAGTCTTGAGAGGGATTGACTTGGAGATTAACTCTTGTGAAGTTGTTGGTTTGGTTGGAGATAATGGTGCAGGTAAATCAACTTTGATGAAATCAATCACTGGGGTATATTCCTTGGATGAAGGCAACATTCGCTTTGAAGACCAGAATATCACCTCACTAGCGCCAGGTGATAGGAGAGCCCGGGGTATTGAAATGATCTACCAGGATCTGGCACTAGCTCCCCAACAGGATATTGCCAACAATATTTTTTTGGGACGAGAACCCACCAAAAAACTTTGGGGATTTCTGCCAGGTTTTGTAGATAAAAATAAGATTGATGCCGAAGCGCTCTTAATGATTGATCGACTGGGAGCACAAATCCCATCAATCCATGTTCCAGTTGGCAGACTTTCTGGTGGACAACAACAAACGGTTGCCATCGCAAGGGCTTTAACATTTGATCCCAAATTAGTTATCATGGATGAACCAACTGCTGCCTTAGCTGTCAGGGAAGTCGAGGGGGTTCTGAAACTGATTGATCAGATGCAGAATTCTGGCATAGCTGTCATTCTCATCAGTCATCGATTGAATGATATTTTTGCAGCTTGTCAACGGATTGTTGTTCTCCGTCGTGGCAGTGTGATCGCAGATCTTCAACAGGAAGCTACCGACATGAACGAGGTAGTCTCTTACATTGTCGGGGCACACGGATAATTTTTAGGATAAAAATATGGCTAAGTTGGGAATTCATGCTTTCTGCTTCACACCTGGTTGGGAAGCTAAACATGCTGACGATATATTGCCACTCCTTAAAAAATTAGGAATTGGTGTGGTGGAACTACCCTTGCTGAGACCAGCAAAATTTGACGCAAAAGGGACTCGCCAAGCCTTTGAGAAACATGACATGATGGTGACCTGTTCCTTGGGACTTCCTCATCATCTTGATCCAACCAAGGATCTCAAGGCCTGTACAGACTTTTTGGATCTTGCGCTTAATGTGGCAGCAGAAGCGGGTTCAAAAATCCTCTCTGGGGTAACTTTTGGTTCTATTGGAAAAACTTCGGGAGCCCCTAGGACTGATGCTGAATACGATGCAATGTGCATGATGATTTCACATGCTGCAAGTACTGCAAAATCTCTGAATTTAAGATTGGGTTTAGAACCATGTAATCGTTATGAAACTCATCTTTTGAATACAGCAAAGCAAACAATTGAAGCCTTGGATAGAATCGGAGCAGACAATACCTTTGTTCACTTAGATACCTACCACATGAACATTGAAGAGGTTAGCATGTCCCAAGGTTGTCAAGATGCAAGTAATCGACTCGAATATATTCACCTCTCTGAATCGAACAGGGGGGTGCCAGGGCAAGGTTGTTTGAAATGGGAAGATACCTTTGCCGGATTAAAGGCAGTTGATTTTCAATGTACGATGACTTTAGAAAGTTTTATTTATGTCGATGACGAAATTGCCGGTGGTCTGGCTCTTTGGCGGCCGGTTGCTGATAAACCTGAAGATATCCTCAATGTGGGGATACCCTTCCTAATTGAAAAAGCCAAATCTGCCGGCATTTCCCTCGATTGATATTCCTGTTTCTTCTAAGCCCGAACTCCATCGGGCAGAACTATCTAATTCGAAACAAATCCTTAGAATCTTGTTGCTGCAACCAGTTGGTTGGGTATTCAGTTGAAAAGATTTTGCACAGCATGTGCTTGTGGTGAATCATAGAGCATCAGTTGAAGCACTAATTACTGGCCAGGAAGGCACATGCGAGCGGTGGCTTTTCAAAATCAAAAAGGTGGAGTTGGCAAATCAACATTAAGCCTTTTGGTTGCCGAACAGTTGGCACAGTCAGGAAGAAAGGTCATCTTTCTGGACAATGATCCACAGGGTAACTCAACCCAGTGGTTTCTTAACCGTCTTACCGACGCTGACTACCCTCTGATTCTTGAAGAACTGCAAAGCAAGAATCTTTACAATTTGCTAGAGGAGAAGATCGCCCCCCAAAATGCTCTACTTGAACTACCTGAAACAACCGTCAAACTCTTGGCTGCAACACCAAATTACGAACAAGCAAAGACCGACTTCCGTGATCAACCAGGTCATGAAAACCTTTTTCGGATGCTGCTGCGTGGCTTGTCGACGGAGGCCTTGGTTTGTGACACTCCAGGGGAACTCTCACTCCTCACTAACTGGAGTCTTTCCCTATGTGATGTGGTTGTGATTCCAGTGCAAACAGAAATGTTTGCAGTTGAGACACTGCCAATTCAACTAGAACGGATTCGTACTGCCCGTAAGTATCTCAATCCAGAACTCAAGCAGATTTTCCTGCTGCCCAACTTGTTTGATACCCGTCTAAAATCCTGCCACTACGCCCTTGACTATCTGGTTGATCATTACCGGGATAAGTTGATTTTCCAGGAAGATCAGCAACCCCTATGGATCCCCAAACGTGCTGAGATCATGGGCTTCATTGATAGCCATGAACCCGTACGTAGTAATGAAATGACCTCACGCCTGCGAGTTTTGGTGCAGGCCCTCTTTCCGGAGTTCTAATGACCACCCGCTCACAATACCGGCGCAATGCGGCCCGACGAGGCTTACATCAGATGTCATCGAAAAGTGAAAAACCAGAGACGCTTTCGTTTAGTCCCCTCAAGCGACTGGAACTGGAAACGGTAGAGCTTGTCCGGAGCATTGAAGCTCGTGAGCACAGAATGCAACAGGACAAACGCCAGGTGTTGTTCAACATTTACAGAATTTACACGGAGCACTTCGCTGAGCTGGAGGAGAAACACCAAAGAGATCTGGCTCTCTATATTGGAGAAATCATTCAAGTACAGGATCGTAAAACAGCGCTCAGTGATGCCAAAATCATTGAAATGATCCAGATTCACGGAACTGCGGGCTTGCTGGAGATGGATGTGCGTGGGATGCTTTATTCTCTGAGACGGATCGCTTATCTGAAAGATCCTGCAAATTCCCGAAGAGCCCATGAGAAACAGCGGGAATTATTGGGCCGCTTGGAGAGCCTCAGCCGGGATGAATTGGAGCTTTCCTTAAGAATTTTTCGAGAGCAGACCCGTCTACGGAACCAGGGTTCCTTGCAGAAAAATGGAGACAAACCCTGGCAACATAAACTTGATCGTAAAAATGGTCGGATTGTCTTGTCAAAAATTCCAGCAGAACGCCTAGATAAGCTGAACCGACTGCTTTTGCAATTGGACGATACCATTTTGGACGATATGCTCTTGATGATGGATCGTAATCGTCCCAAGGAATTTTTGAATTGAGTTCAGAAAGCACAAATATGAGCTTTGCATTACCAACCCTTGTCCAATCAGAGGAACTGAGCAATTGCCTCGAACATCCAAACCTGCGCATTGTTGACGCCAGTTGGCATTTGCCCAAAGCAAAAAGAAATGGCCTTGAAGAGTTTGAACAAGAGCACCTGCCTGGCGCAGTTTTCCTGGATTTAGATGAAGTCTCTGACCCGGAAAGTGAGTTGCCTCATACGATTCCGACGGAAGAGTACTTCTCCAAAAAAATTGGTGAACTTGGTATTGGAAACGACAGCTGGGTGGTTGTTTACGACACCACCGGATTGTTCTCTGCTGCACGTGTATGGTGGATGTTTCGAGCTTTTGGACATGAAAGGGTCTCTTTACTGGATGGAGGATTGCCAAAGTGGAAGGCAGAAAATCGTCCACTAAGCAACGGGAGATTTGAAGCGAAGCCGAGTCAATTCAGAGCAGTTTTCAACAAGCAGATGTTTTGTAATTGGGAATCAGTCCTGGAGCACCCGAAGGATCAGAATTCATTAATTCTGGATGCACGCCCCAGTGAGAGATTTTCGGGTGAGGTGGATGAACCACGGCCTGGTTTGCGGAGTGGGCACATCCCGAATTCCAAGAATTTGCCGTTTATGGAGCTTTTGGAAGGCTCTGATCGGAGGTTGTTATCAGTTGATCAAATTAAGGGCAAATTTGAAGCTACGTCATTTTCAGCAGACAAGGAAATCGTCTGCTCATGTGGTTCTGGTGTGACGGCTTGTATTCTTGCTTTGGGCTTACATTTGATGGGGCATCACCAAGTCAAAATCTATGATGGATCTTGGACAGAATGGGGAAGTCGTCATGATCTTCCCATTGAAACAGGCAGGTGAATCTCAGACTAACAAGGAGATTCTTGGCAATCGATAAATTCTTTTTCCATCACGGGTTACGATCGCATTGGCTACCCACTCGACTTGATTTCCTTGAGGTATTTTCTCTGTCACCTCTACGAGTACGGTCAACTCCTTAGTGCCAGGTCGTACTTCACCACGAAATTCCCACTTCCATTCTGAGTTCAACGGCCAGTCAACGGTGCTTGTTTTTGATCTAGATGGCGATCCTTCAGCTAGTGCACGGAGAGCTTGCAAAGCCGCTTCAATTCCCAAAGACCCTGGCATCACAGGATCCTTGTGAAAGTGACAAGGGTAATACCAGTCCCCGTCATCCACTTCACGACGTCCCACAACGCGACCCAGACCTATCGAACCCCCGGTAGGATCAAGTTGAACTTGATGCAGCAGATCCAGCTGGCCATTCAAAGGACAGTCTAAGTAGGGGATTTCTGGGGATGCTGACCAATCTGGATCAGGATAGCGTTGCCGTTGCCGTTCTAGGGCCCACTCTGGGAAGTAACCAAACAAAGCGACCCCCTCAAAAAACACCTCATCATGAGCAGCATCCGTGCTGAGGTGGTAGGTGAAATGTTCAATGACCTGGCCATCGAAACGAGTCATCCGATCCAGTTGAACTTTGGTCAGTATCTTCGAGTTTTCTAGGTTTGGACGTCCTAGCAAGCGGGCGTAGCCTTCCACCAGGCGAAAGTGAAGGTCTTCATCGGGGAATTCAAAGATGCTACCCATCCAAGCTCCGAGAAAACCACAAGGTTGTAGCGCGATTTCAATCAGAACACTGGCTGGGAGAGGAGTGATAGAACTTGGGTCCGCAAAATACCAATCCATTTCAGCAACATTATATTCCGCAAGCAGTCCAGCTGGCTTTGAAAACTTTCCAGTTTCTCCGAATACTTCCAACACTCGAGTCAGCAGTTTTAAATCCAGACATGGATTTCTTTGCGTGAAGGGTCTTGCATCAAAGGGCGCGTACTTCTCACCAAAACACTTGGCTACTGATCCATCGGCAAAGTTCTGAACAGCGACTTCATCAAAAGCTGGTTTTGAATTTATGGCAACTTGGAGAGGGATTTGTTGATGGATTTCTTTGTGGCTTTTCTTAACCAAACGAACCCCTACATCCCTGAAGTCAACAACGATGCGATCATCCACTAACACATCTATGTTCGCTATCATGTAGGGTTCTGGATCAACTCCGATATCTTTTACCTCCAGTCGATAGGTCATCAATGAGTCAGATGGGATGACCTGGCCTCTGCACCTGACAATTTGGGAAAGATTGAGGATTGGTTCGAAACTGGCGTCTTCGGTGAGGG
>JACLAC010013364.1_pt1 | contig 96232 bp, 89 predicted proteins | sample 8027881 | NCBI WGS metagenome assembly JACLAC01 (sample SAMN15725517, study PRJNA655200) | protist metagenome | isolation source: fluorescence activated cell sorting (FACS) single amplified genomes of... | place: Spain: Blaines Bay Microbial Observatory, Mediterranean Sea | collected 2016-01-19
CTTTGACCCCATGCTCACGGGCAAGCGCGCTGAGTGCGACGGAGGCGGTATCCTCCCGGGTGGACGCTATGCGGCGCGACAGGAATTTACGGGGAGCCTCACAGGTGAATTTCGCGATCATGGAAATCCAGCCTGGCGCTGGTACCTCATGAATGAACTCACCCAAAAACCTGACAATTACCCGCACGAGACCGTGTGGTGCGAGTCGGAGAGTCTTTTTCTTCTCGAAGAATAGGCCGCGCACAAAAACGCGAGGTCACACAAGTCTTAACCCCGGGAGCGTGTAGGCGCTCCTCGCTAGGAGATCAAAGCCATGAGAATCGTGGTGTGTGTCAAAGAAGTGATGGACCCAGATGCAGTGAATAATTACGCGGTGGCCGGAAGACTTGAAATCGGTGAGGATGGCAAGACCCTGACTCAAACCGCGATTCCGCGACTCATGAACGGGTACGACGAACAGGCCATCGAGGCTGCCCTTCGCCTGCGCGATGAGGGGGCCGATTTTACCCTCGCTGTCATTTCAGCCGGGTCTGATCCGGAGAAGATGCTCAAACATGCTGCGGCGCTCGGCGCTCAGGAACTGGTGGCCATTCAGGTCGATCCAGAATCCCTGGACCAACAGGCTTTCGCTCGATTGCTCGCGGCTCAAATCGAAACCATGGGCGGAGCCGATCTAGTTCTGTGCGGCCGACAGGCCTCAGACGATGACCAGGGCGTAGTGCCCGCTCTTATCGGGGAGCAACTCAACATGCCCGTCATTACGGTGGCCCGGGCCGTGGCACTCCTAGACAATCAAGTCCGTGTGACACGTGTCACCTCAGACGGCGATCAAGTCGTGGCGGCCGCCTGCCCCGCTGTCGTCACCATTAGCAACGAGTTGGGGGACCCTCGCTATCCATCCGCCGCCGCCAAAGTAAAAGCACGCCGCATCAAACCCACAGTGGTCCAACCCTCCGATCTCGGCCTGAGTCCAGAGGACATCGCCCCTCGCGTGATGCTCACGCGGCAGTTTGTGCCCGAAGTGCAGGGAAACTGCGAGTTCATACAGGGCGAAGTCGCCCAAATGGCCGACTCACTCATCGAAAGACTCAAGGCCGATAGCATCCTCTAAATTCAAGAACCGGAGTGCGCACCAAGGGTGGCGCACTGGCGCTCTTCGAAAATCGAACCCTATCGAGCAAATTAAAAGAAAGAAAATCATGTCGGAAAATGCAGTGGTCGTTTGCACCTTTGAGCCAGGTCGAGAGGGCTTACCTGAAGGAGCCGAAGAAATTCTTCATATCGGCCGAGGGCTCGCAACGGCCCTGAGCGCCCCCTTGCACTGGCTTATCTTGGGACCGTTGCCCGACCGGGCTAGCGCGACTGCGGGCCACTACGGCGTCTCCTCTCTTCAGCAGATGGAGGACCCCAAACTCTTGCCTTCAAACGCGGACGCGTGTGTTGCAGCACTCTCGGGCTATTGCTCAGACCAAGCCCCGCAGGCCGTCCTTCTTCACCAGACGCTGGATGCCCGCATCGTTGCACCTCGAGTGGCCGGTCGACTTAACAAGGCTGTCGTCATGAACGGAATCTCCATTGAGCCCAACGGAGAAAACTTACAACTGACGGCTTCGGCCTATGGCGGGGACACCCGGGTCATCTACGAAGTGGGCCCCGGGCCGATCCTTTCCTTTATCGCCAATGCAGCCGTTCCTGAACCCAGCGAAGGGGACCCGGTCTCCGTCGAAAACATTTCCTGCGACCTCAGTGAAATCACAGAGCGAATCGAAATCATCGAACAAGCCCGGTTCGACGGTCCCCGCTTGGACGATGCTGAAATCATTGTCTCAGGGGGCCGAGGACTCGGCAGCGTTGATAATTATCCGCTCATCGAGCAATTGGCTGAAGCGATGGGGGGACTCGCGGGAGCATCAAGACCCTTGGTCGATGAAGGCTGGGTCGACTCCTCACATCAAGTCGGTCTCACGGGCCGAATCACCCGTCCCAACCTCTACGTGGCCATTGGGATTTCGGGGGCAAGTCAACATATGGCCGGCTGCTCGGCCGCAAAGACACTGGTGGCCATTAACCGCGATGAGGACGCCGCTATCTTCCAATACGCGCGCTACGGTCTCGTGGGAGATGCCCTTGAACTTATCCCAGAACTGATCCGCGCTGTACGAGACCGTTAAACAAGGAAGGGGAGAAATGACCCAAGCCGAGACCGTCTTATCCGTGGAAGGACTCTTTGCCCAGACCGCGAGCGGTCCCCGCCTGCTCGGATCCTCCTGCGCTAGGTGCAAAAGCGCCTACTTTCCGCGCAGCGAATCCTGCCATAATCCAGACTGCTCAGACCCAGAGATGCAAGACGCTCAATTTGGCCCTTACGGCCGGCTCTGGAGTGTGACCACTCAGGGCTACCAGCCCCCTGCACCCGTCATCACTCAAGAGCCCTATAGCCCCTATGCGGTGGGGTTTATTGACCTCGACGACCAACCTCTTCGCGTCGTCTCTCGACTCCGAACAGATTCGCCGGATGAGGTCAAAGTCGGATGTCGCGTCAAACTTGTGCTCGCTCCCCTCGGCCTCGACGACGAAGGACGAGAAGTTGTTTCCTGGCAATTCGAACCCATGGAAAATGACGAATAAAAACTCGAAATCGAGAAAACTCAAAACACAGTCAAGACACAGCCAACGAGGAGTAATCCATGGGTGAAGTAGCCGTTCTCGGACTCGGAATGCATCCGTGGGGGAAATTCCCAGAGAAGCCTCTCAACGATATTTGCCGGGTGGCCGTTGAGGCCGCGCTGGCCGACGCCAATATTCGTTGGCGAGATATCGAAGCGGTGGCGGCCGCAAGTTCTCGCTTCTCGGGCGGCAAGGGCTGGGGACTCAACGGCAACGATATCGTGGAGGACATGGGCTCCACCGGCCTTCCTGTCTACAACATGTCAGCCGGATGTGCAGCGGGAGCCAATGCGTTCAGCGTTGGGTACACCATGGTCAAAAGTGGAGTCCATGATGTCGTCCTCGTTGTCGGCGGCGAAAAAATGCCAAAAGGATTTATTCAGACCTCGGGCTTGGAGGACCCCACCGACCCGGAATACCTTCGTCAACGCTGTGTCGGACTTCCAGGTCCAGGGTTCTGGGCCCTTCTCACAAAGCAGCGTATGGCTCAGCATGGAACGACCGAAGAAGACCTCGCCGCGGTCTGCGTGAAAGCTCACGAAATCGGAACGCACAATGAAAATGCTCGATTTCGCCAGCTTTTCACCCTCGAAGACGTCCTCAACTCCAACATGGTCAACGACCCTCTCCGGCTGTACGAAATCTGTCCTGTCAGTGACGGAGCCGCCGCCATTGTGATCTGCTCAGAAGAATATGCAAGACGAAAAACATCCCATCCCATCTTCGTCGCCTCCACAGCGGTTGCGACGGCTCGTTTCGATGACGGACTCCCTCGAGGTCTCGCCTGCGTGCCAGGAACAGAGGGAGCCCACCACAGCGAGGCCCGAATCGCCGTGGCAAAAGCACTTGAAGGGGCTGGCATTGGTCCCAAAGAACTCGACCTGGTGGAACTTCAGGACAACACTGTCTATTACGAACTCGCTTTTCCGGAAGAATGGGGAATGTGCGAGCCCGGCGAGTCCGAAAGCCTTTTACATGCCGGCGAGACGCGCCCCAACGGACGGATGCCTATTAATCCGAGCGGGGGGTTTCTGTCCTTCGGTGAAGCGACCACCGCACAAGGCATTTTTCAGATTTGTGAAGTCGGTTGGCAATTGCGCGGGGAGTGCGGGCCTCGGCAGGTTCCAGGTGCACAAATCGGTATGGCTCAGAGCATCGGCCTAGGCGGAAACGGAACCGCGGTTGTGCTGAAACGCTGACTCCCTCCTCGGATTTATCAAGGTCTGCGTTCTAAACAGCCTTCCCTAGGAAGGCTAGCGTGAAGAGACATCTCGACCGAGTACGGTCTTGCGGCCATCCTCCCGAGCTTTTTCAACGGCTTTGTTCACCTCTTGGCGCACAATCTCAGAAAGAGGACCCAAAACGCTTTCGCTGGTGTTGTAGCCAGAGACCGCCTTCACATAGTCCTTCAAGCGGCTCGCCACAATCAACACTTCCGTCGGTGCATCCGTTTTTGTGGAAGCCGTAGCGGCTCTTCGTTCTGTTGCGATAATCCGGCGAGGCTTTCGAATGCCCTCTGAGTTCCCTTTCTCAGAAAGGGCCTTCCGGGCCGCCTCTTGAGCCGTCGGCGACTTTCGCTCTTCCGCCCATGCTTCTCTGTGACGCGCGACGGGCAGATGAACTTCCCAACAACTGACGCTGCAGAACTGCAGGGCCGTTCTCTTGCGATTGCAGGTGGATACGTTGCAGACATAGTAAGGCGAGGAGAATCCGAGAGGGTTCTTGCACGCGCTGCACTTTTTCCACTCTAAAGACGCCCCCGTCATGACCGCTCCCTCTCAGAAAACACATTGACATGAGGAGCGGCTCCTCGAACCTCTCCTCCTGAATGCTTCATCTATCTCAAATCGATTTCAAAGCGATCTCAAGCCCTTTACCAAATGTTTCCGCCACACGATCCGCTTCTTTCTCCGTAATGCAAAGAGGCGGAGAGAACCCGACGGCGTTCCCCGTCGGCATCGCCCGCACGATAAGCCCAAGTTCAGCGCACTCCGCAGCCACCCTCTTCGGAAGCCCCAAGGCCAAATCGAAAATCTCTTTCGAAGATCGATCTTTCACAAACTCGGCCGCCATAATGAGACCCTCACCTCGAATTTCACCTACGTTCGGATGATCTCCCACTGAAGCCTCAAGGCGACTTCGAAGGTAGGCCCCTTGCTGTCCTGCATTCTGAACCAAGTTCTCCCGCTCCAGTATGTCCAGATTAGCCATGGCCACCGCTGCACCCACCGGATGTCCAGAATAGGTAAACCCGTGCGCAAAAATTCCTACATCGGGCGTCGCCGCCTCAAAAACCGACCACATCTCTTCAGAGATCACTGCGGCTGAGAGGGGGAAATACCCACTCGTCAGTCCCTTCGCCATAGAGACCATATCCGGCTGCAACTGATAATAATCACTTCCAAACCAAGTCCCGAGACGTCCAAAAGCGCAGATCACTTCATCCGCGATGAAGAGAATGTCGTGCTGTTTCAGGATGGGTTGAATCAGGTCAAAGTATCCGCGAGGGGGGGGGCATGACGCCGCCAGCTCCCATCACAGGCTCAGCGATAAAAGCGGCAATGGTCTCGGCGCCCTCCCGCTCAATCGTGGCCTCCAGTTCGTTGGCCAGCCTCTGGCTAAATTCATCCTCGCTCTCGCCGTCTTTGCAAAAACGGTAGTAATGGGGCGTCGACACAAAGACCACTCCATCAATCGGCAAATCAAACGACTCATGAAAAACAGGAATGCCGGTTAAGCTTCCTGATCCGATGGTCAATCCATGATAGGCCCCCTCCCGAGCAATAATTTTCTTCTTTTTGGGACGGCCTCGCAGGTTGTTGTAATACCTCACAAGCTTCATCTGAGTATCGTTGGCGTCCGACCCAGAGAGTCCAAAAAAGACTCGACCGGCCTTCTCAACTCCCCCCTGCTCTCGAAGAAGTCTCAGCAGACGATCCGCGAGCTCGATCTGAGGCGGGTTCGAAGCCCCCGCAAAGGTGTGGTAGTAACCGAGCTTGGCCATCTCGTCAGCGGCCGCCTGACCCAACTCCGATCGGCCATACCCGACGTTGACGCACCAGAGCCCCGCCATTGCATCAATGTACGACTTTCCGTGGACATCCTCGATGGAACATCCCTGGCCTGACTCAATCAACAGGCCCCCCTGAAGCTGATGCGTCGCAAGCGGGGTGTTGGGGTGTAAGACCGAACTGCGATCCATGGCCTCAAGTTGACGTATTTTTTCAGCTTCGTTCATCAGACCCCTCCTGGGATATATCCATGGTGGGCAAGAACTCATCACACCCATTCACTCAATGTTCACTAGAGCACGCCAAACCCGACGAGACTTAAAAAACTCGTTCATGATTGCGTTTTAGCGGCCCTTGTATTTCGGCTTCCGCTTTTCTAGGAATGATTGAGTGCCTTCTCTCGCATCTTCCGTCAAAGCTGACATCACTGCGGCGACGCCCTCATAATCATACATCTCGTCCGCAGTGGATGTGAGCGATTTGTAGATAAAATGCCGAGCGAGATCGATGGCTACACTGGGTCCATCCGCTAATTTTTTCGCGTAAGCAAAAGCCGCGTCGAAGGCTTCGCCTTCTTCGACCAGTTCGTCCACTAAACCTTCGCGGTAACACTCGTCCGCCTTCAAGATATCGCCGGTTGTGACCATCCGTAAAGCGGTGGGCAGGCGAGCAATCCGTGGCAAGAACCAAGTAATTCCGCAATCCGGACCAAATCCCAGCCGGACCATAGCCGCACTCATCCGCACACTCTTGGAAGCAAACCGTCGATCGCACGCCAGGGCGTAGGCTAAACCCGCACCCATACATACACCCTCGACGGCGGCGATCACTGGCTTATCCACCTCGACAATCCAACGTGTCATTTCAGCAAAATTTCCCGCCGGCGTCTTGCGCTGATAGCGCTCGAGAGGGCGATCGCTGAGTCCAGGAATCGGTCGCGCATCATCGTTGCCCGCGAGGAAAGCCGCATCGCCCCCGGAACAGAAATTCCCTCCAGCCCCGGTCAGGAGTAACACGCGTGCATCGTCATCACTGCGCAACTCTCGGAGCAAATCCGCAACAGCTCCACTCAGGTCCCAAGTGATCGCGTTCATCTGCTTGGGCCGATTGAGAGTGATGATGCCAACGCCTTCTCTCAATTCATAGGTAAATTCATCTTGCGCAGTCATCGAATCGTCTCCTTGCCCATCCCTGGGACCTCTATTTAAGTCGAGAAACCGTCTCACCCAACCAATCATCATCGCGCCAAAATACGTCGGGCAAATCCAACAAAATGGTCGAGAAAAGTCCCTCTGCCCGCTCTTTCATCTGATCTACAAAAGTATCGGCGGTCGCAATCACCGCCCACTCATCAATCATTTCATCGGTGATAACACCCGGCATCTCTTTCCACTTGCCTTCTCGAGAGAGGCGATGCAGTTCATGTGCAGCATCCATCCATCCATGAAACTCCAGCACAGAATGGTACGTCGGAGTCGATGCATAGAAAGAAATATGCTGCTTTAAGTCAAGCTTCGCGGCCTCGATACCCGCATCATCCCTCGCCACAATAATAAAAGGGGCACCAATCAAGTCTACATCGGCCGGCGAGCGCCCGGCCTTCTCGGCCCCCTCGGCAATCGCAGGAAGCAAAACCTCACGCGTAAATCGAAACGTCGCGATTGGGTGCAGTCTCAATCCGTCACACATTTCACCGGCCAGTCGACCCATGTACGGATTGACGGCTGCGATCTGAATCGGCACGTGCGGATGCTCGTTGGGCCCCGGATTAAAAAATGGAGGGCACAGGGTGAACTGATAGTGGTCGCCACGAAAATCGGGCTTCGCGCCTGTCTGAAAACTTTCAAACATGGCTCGCATGCAAAGCACATACTCTCTCATGCGAGGCCCCGGGCCCCCTGTTGTCCATGGGGTGGCATACCGCCGCTCGACGTGAGGCTTCACTTGGGTTCCAAGACCCACCGAAAAGCGACCGTTCGAATAGTGCTGGAGGTCCCACGCCAACTGGGCCGTAACCATGGGGCTCCGTGGAAAGGCAATCGCCACGTTCGTAGCGAGCTTGATGTGCTCTGTATGCTCAGCCGCGATCGCCAGCGGCAAATAAGGATCGTGCCCGGCCTCTGGGGCCGTCAGGCCGTCAAAACCAAGGGATTCAAGACGCCGAGCCGCTTCACCGATGTCGGACAATCGCGCTTTCTTGACACCCTCCCCTGCATATTGATCGGTATCTGGACCGAGCATGACGGTTTCAACTCTCATCCCATCTCCTTTGTAAGCCTCAAAAACCGGCCTCCATTTTATCCGTCTGAAATTGCATGGCGAGCCGCGATGTACCCAAAGGTGGTGGCTGGCCCCAGGGTGGCCCCAGCTCCTGCGTAAGTACGACCCATCACAGGCGAAGAACAATTTCCGATCGCATACAAACCCTCGATCACTGTACCCGAATCCTTCATGACCTGAGCGGAAGCATTCGTCCGTATTCCCCCTTTTGTGCCCAGCTCGCCCGGATAGGCTTCCATTGCATAGAAAGGGGCATCCGAGATCGGTGCGAGACACGGATTGGGCTCAACCTTTTCGTCACCGTAATACCGATCGAAAACCGTATCGCCTCGACCAAAATCAAGGTCCTTGCCCGTCGCCGCAAACTCGTTGTTGCGCCGAACGCTCTCTGCCAGGCCTTCAGCATCGACACCAATCTCTTTCGCTAACCCTTCGATGGTATTCGAGCGCTTCAAGTACCCGTCCCTCAACAATCGACGGATCATTAAATCGGGCTGCTGAGCTCCCGGTAGCAAAGGGCCTACCGGGTAGTTCTTGCGGAATCGAGCATCGAAAACCAAATAACACGGAACGCAAGGTACGGCATCAGTGTGATTTGCATATTGCGCATTGACCACGTCGACGTAGGGAGCCGCCTCGTTCACAAAGCGCTGACCTGCCTGATTCACCATGATACTGCCGGGCAACGACTTCTCAATCACAAGCATTCGCGCGTTTTTCTCACCCTCGACAACGGTGACCGGGCCCCACCATCCATCATCCATGAACTCCAAACCTGCACCCAAATCACGTGCCATTTCAATAATGTCGCCCGTGTTGTTTTTGTTCGCGCAGCTCCACTCGACCCGGGAGGGCTGAGGAAGGTACTTCTCGCGCATCGCCTGATTGCCCTCGAAGCCACCCGCTGCAAGAACAACCCCTTTCACGGCACGAATACGTACGGGCTGTCCTCCCTTATCGGCTACGACCCCAACAACACGCCCGTCTTCGACAATAAATTCACGGGCCCCTGAATCAAGCCAAAGGGGAATTTCTCGATCCAGCATCGCTTGCCGCAACATGCCGACCAACGAATTCCCCATCGCCAAAAATCGGTCTCGACTCGACTTGAATCGCCACGGCAGGTCCAAGACATAACGGGAAACCAACTTAACAATGAGACCCACCCAACCCGGTGCCCGTGTCAACATGGTCCTCGACTGCGGAATGGTCATAAAAACACGATTCATCACCAGCATCTGGGGGTTCTGCTCCACCATAGAAAGAAGGTCATCCCCGAGTGTTCGTGCATCAAAAGTTTCGGGATCGAGAGAACGACCCCCGGGTTTGCTCCCAGCAGCGCGGGGATAATAATCCGAATACGCGGGCATCGAATACATCCGAAGTCCCGCGCGTTCCGCTAAATACTTCACCGTCTCAGAGGCATGGTCGACATAGGCCTCCAATTTCTCGGCAGCGACTTCGCCCGCCGTGATCTCCTGAAGATAGGCCAGTGCATCCGCTCGACTATCGTCAATCCCCGTCCCTTCCATCCAGTGATTATTGGGAACCCAGAGACTCCCACCTGACATGGCTGAAGACCCCCCGTAGTGATCGCCCTTCTCGATCAACAGAACGCGGGCGCCTCGATCGTGCCCCACGATCCCGGTGGTCATCGCTCCAGCCCCGGAACCAATCACTAAAAGATCGACTTCATGGTCCCACTGCCCTTCGACGGAATCACTCATATCTTTCGCTCCTTCTTCTCGTCGGAGCCCCTCTGTGAGGCACCCCCAATCATTCTAAATTCGCTTAGTTGTCCGAAAACGCAAGCGTTTTCGCAAGAAGACAATCGCAGTGCATGTGCATACAAATAAGCCCAGGGGAAAATCGTTCTCCCGGGAGGCGTGCCCACCCTCTTGCAATGCGCCCAAAGTCCATAGAGTCGCCTCAATCCCTGGAAAGCCCCCTCAAACCCGCGTAAAGTGAGCGTGCCAACCAACTCGCAAAAAACGCTTTTTCAGCTTAGAGAGCATACTCAAAATGTCTCAAATCTTGATCCCGCTTCTTCTCGTGTTCGGCTTTCTGATTATGACCCCTTCTGCTCAGGGCGAGGCCGATCAGGGCGATTACAGTCGTCCGGGAGTCTACGTTCAGGGCGGACTGGGGGTCGCTTGGAGCTCAAGCTCCAGCTCTTTCCCGCAGGCCCCCAACGAACACTGGGAAACGGACCCTGAGATCGCCTTTGCACTCGGCTGGCGAGAGAATGAACGCCTCGCCTTCGAACTCGAATTTGAGTGGATTCCCAGCCACGAAGGAATCGAATATGGAAACTGGTTATTCGGGGTGAATGGGAAATTCTTCTTCATGGAAGAAGAGATCCAACCGTACGTCGTCATCGGAGCCAACGGACTCTGGGCCAAGCCGCCTGGCGCCGCTTCAAATCAAGTCGACTGGGGCTTCCGGAACGGAATCGGAGTCGACTACTATCTAAATGAAAACTGGGCTGTTGGAATCGAAACATCTTTCGTGTGGGGCGTGGGCAACGTTTGGAAGAATTACTTCCTCACGACGGGTCTCACGACTACTTACCGGTTCTAGATTCAAGTTTTCGTACTAATCGCTTTGAGTCCGGTCCGGGAGTTCGACCTCAACTGTGCCCGTCACATGCGGCCCTAGCCGATTCTGCCCACGCAACCCGACTTCGACTCTATCTCCGGACACCGAATTTACAGAACCGTAAAATGTCATCGTATCATGAGGATAGTTCGGCGCCCCCAAACGAATGGATAACTTTCGGATCAAAGCCTCTGGCCCCGCCCAATCCGTGACATAGCGAGCGCACAAACCTGAGGTGCTCAAAATGTTCATAAAGATATCGGGTGAGCCTCGCAGCACCGCAAGTTCACGATCGTGATGAACATCCTGATAGTCACGCGAGGCAATCGCGGACGCCACAATCAAAGTCGCCGTAATGGGAACCGGGCAAGGGCCCAGTACGTCGCCCACCTGAACTTCGTCCAACCTCCGGGTGCTGATCCTTCTCTCTGGCCGGACCGGACGAAAGAAAGGAAGATTTCGACCTGAATTACGACGCTCGACAACCAATTCGACAGGCATCCCAATCTCAACTTGATCCGGCTCTAGGTCGACGATATTCGTGATCAACCGCGTCCCCTCTTCCAGTTCCACCAACCCGACAACGTAGGGAGGCTCGAAAGAGGCGAAATGCGGATGAACCGGCTCCACATGACTATAGATTCGACCTCGCCCACTAGAGACCACGTAGTCAAAGCGATAACTCCCGCATGCAGGACAACGCACCATAGGAGGGTGCTGAAGAACTCCGCATTCCTCACAACGCTGGATTCGAAGCTCTCCAGCTTCGAGTCCATCCCAAAAGAAAGCAGTCTCTAAACTAATTCCGGGATCCGGGCGAAGAGGCACTTCCGTACTCCCCTCCGCTTCTTGATTCATCCCACGCCCGGTTCCGGGCTTAAATTTTAGAATCCGGAACCGCATCCGGCCCACACTTTCCCCTGATTGATTCGTATATTCGGTCAAGGTGGTGACAAAATGGCCCACACCGAGGCCTGTTGTTTTTTCATCAGAGACTTCTTCGACGCGACTGCGGCCTTGAAGCAGATCGCCTATCCGAAGGTACCTGTCATATTCATGCTCTGAATTCGTCGCCACGACAGAGGTATATCCTGCGGCATCCAAATCAGAATAAGCTCCCGAAGCCCCTTCCTCAGTTTGACTCTCAGTACCTTGAGGCGGCAACAGTCCGCGCATCAGCCACGCATTGAGCATGGCCGGGGGGGCTACAAGATCGCCATGAAGAGAAGCCTTGGCCCAGTCCGAATCTGTATACCCCGGATGATGATCTTCTAAGGCATCGCACCAATGACGAATCATCGCTGAATTCACAGCATCACGCGCGGTCTCTAAGGGGCCCGTTTGACCCACCCGTACCTGAAGGCGTTGATAAAGTTCTGACGCTTGAGTTTCGCTACTCACTTTGGATTCCCCATGATTGACTGACCTCAAAAGCGTAGCAAGGAACGCTTGATCCAATCAGTTGACTCAGAAAACATCGGCTCAGAACTCTCCGCAAAAATTTATTTCCCGGAGAAACGAGGAGGCCGTTTTTCCTTAAAGGCCCGAGGACCTTCTCGCGCATCTTGAGAGAGCATGACTGCCGCTGAGACCTCGTTCTCCACCTGAAGCGCCTCCGCGAGACTCAGGCCACTCCCTCGCACAATGCCCTCTTTGATCTTTTGAACAGCTAAGGGACCGTTCTGCGCCAGCTTTTCGGCCATCTCACGAGCCTTCTCCATTAAATGGGCGGGTGGAACCACGTAGTTCAGCAAACCCATCCCAAGTGCGTCCTGAGCCGAGAAGGAGTCCCCGATGAGTAAAATTTCCATCGCTTTGGCTAATGGGATTTGCCGAGGGAGGCGACTCAAAGATCCTCCGCCAGGGAGCAACCCAAGCTTCGCCTCTGGCGTCCCAAAAACAGCATGTTCAGAAGCCACCCGGAGATCGCACGCATTCGTCATTTCCGTACCCCCGCCCAAGGCATTGCCATTCACCGCCGCGATCACAGGCTTATACAGTTCAAAACCACGAAGGATCGCATCGGTGAATCTCTCTGGATGCTCAAGGATTTCTTGATCCCACTCATCTTCAGGTTTTCTCGCCCCTGTGAGCAAAGGCATGGTTCGCTTAAGGTCTCCCCCCGCCGAAAAGTCGGTTTCTCCGGCACCAGTCAAAATCGCAACACGCAGGTCTTGGCGATCACGAAATTCGTACCAAGCCGCCGACAGCTGAACCAGCATCTGAGGGCTTAGGGCATTTCGTGCCGCGGGGCGATTCATGGTGAGCGTCATGACGCCATCACATTCATCAACCAAAAGATGACGTTCCTCCATGTGTGAATTGGACATCCTTCTCTCACCTCTTTAGATCATGAGTCGTAAAGTTTAAAGCGAGCCCTCGCCTTCCCTTGGCCTGGAGGCTCTTCAAGATGACCCCATCATAGTCGATCTACGTTCTAATAAGATTGGTTTCTGAAAAGCCAAAGCCACGCTCTTGAGACACAGACCCCCATCCGTCCAGGAATACTTGACACAATCAAAAGTGGGATGCAGAGCTGTGCTAGACGAATCTATAAATAACCGGTACTCATTCGAGCCCTAAAAGAAAAAGGCGAGGGTCCCTCTACGTGCAGATAAGGATGTGCACCTTTAAGGAAAGTGGTCTCTGGATCATGGGATTGAGGTCAAACTCATGAATCACCGACAAGTGCGAGTTCAACGGATCCTTTCGATCCTTTGTCTGATCATCGCTGCAGAAACCATCTTTTGCCTCCCATATCACGTCGCTCGCTATTTCCGGCCCTCACTGCTTCTGACTCTGGATCTCAGCAACACCGAACTCGGTTTTCTCCAGACGGCGTACGGCGTCATGGCCATGTTGGCTTACATCCCGGGAGGAATGATCGCAGACCTCTTTCCAGCTCGAAGACTTCTCACCGCATCTCTTGTGTGTACTGGATTCGGAGGTTTCTATTTTGCCACCCTTCCCGGCTACAATGGACTGTGGCCTCTTTTTGCCTTCTGGGGCCTGACCTCCATCCTCCTCTTCTGGGGAGCCCTTATCCGCGCCACTCGCGAATGGGGAACAGCGCGTTCGCAGGGGCGAGCTTACGGATTCCTCGATGGCGGCCGAGGCTTACTCGCGGCCGCCATGGCCACTGTCGCCGTCATCATCTTCGGCCTGACCTTCCCCTCGGACCCCACTCAAGTTACCCCTGAAGGTCGAGCCAGTGCTCTTCGCAGCGTGATTCTCTTTTATACGGCAATCACCTTCCTTGCTGCTCTCTGCACTTGGTTCTTCGTCCAAGAGCCCACCGAAAAAGATCCTTCGAGTAAGAAAGCTCACCTTTCAAAAAAACAACTCCGTCAATTGTTTCAAACAAAAACACTTTGGCTGCAAGCGGGAATCATCATCTGTGCATATGTGACTTTTAAAGGCGTGGACAACTACTCGCTCTTCGCCGCCCAGGCCTGGGGCTTCACTGAAGTCGAGAGTGCAAAACTGAGCGCGCTCAGCACGTGGATCCGCCCCATGGCAGCGGTCGCTGCCGGTTATCTGGCCGATCGTTTTCTCTCCTCACGGATCATCAGCCTATCTTTTGTGGGGCTCGTTTTTTGGTATCTCTTTTTTGGCTTAAGTCAGCCCGCCCCATCTATGGTCGGCCTTCTCATTACAGGCGTTCTCATGACCTCCTGTGCGGTGTTTGCAATGAGGGCTGTCTATTTTGCTCTTCTTGAGGAAGGTCATATTAAAGCAGCTTCAACGGGCACGGCCGTCGGCATCGTGTCTTTTATCGGATACTCACCCGATGTCTTCCAGGGGCCCCTTTCCGGATGGCTCCTCGATCACTCACCCGGAGCGACGGGACACATGAACTACTTCCTCGCGCTCGCTCTCTTTGCAGGAGTCGGCTTCATCATCAGCCTTTGGTTTACAAAAGAGACTCGGAAAAAAACCTGAGGTTTCGCTCATCCCCTCCTACGGATCGCCTCACTGACTCCACGTCATCGAAGGCTCTCGCTCCCCAGCCATCGTTGCACTCGGCGAATCAAAATCGCAATCGAGGCTCCTACTCCGATCCCCAAATAGCTAAAAAACAAATCCACGAGCGAGAACCGACGGTACGGCTGGTGCATCTGCTGAAATTCTTCTCCAGTCGCGAAGAGCCACATAACGACGAGAAGGGTTAATGTGCCCACTCGTCGACCCGCCACACGAGATCCCTCGAAACCGAGGCTCAGGAAAAGCATCAGGGCCCCCATCACGACTAAATGTAAACCGGCATCCCCGCCAGGTATATATCTTGAGACCTGACGGATGGTCAAAAGATCGCCCTGATTCGCGAGAAGAATTCCGTAGATCGTTCCCAGGCCCAAGGCCAGAGCGAGTACACGAAAGGCCGTTGTCAAATTCCAACACCTCTCTTTCGATTCACCTTAACTCGACAACGAGTTCACGGCCCAAGTGCCTCCGTCAACGTACCAAATCCAACGCCACATCGACCTCCTTACGGTTAATGAACTGTAAAGAACGATCTCAATCAATCCTGAATAACTACTCAAGACAATCAAGACGAGTCTCACAATTTTACGGCCCACAAACTCCCACTCCAAAAAACGCTCGCGAGCTAACGTATCAGCGCCTTGTCGTTGAGCCCTCATTCTCTACACTTCGACGCCTACCCATTTTCACAAGTTCCTTTTTTACGGAGCGACGGAACTTATCTGTCTTCAAATTGCGCGCTTGCGCCGATTCTCATAAACGCGTGACCCACACGAACAGAAGGATATAAAAATGCAGCGAGTACTCATCACTGGCGCCAACTCGGGGATCGGACGCGCAACGGCCCTTCACCTGGCCGCCAAGGGCTACCACGTCTTCGCAGGGATGCGAAGCTTAGAAAAAGCGGAACGACTACTTGAGAAGGCATCAAATCTAGAAACTCAAGTCCACCCGCTCAAACTAGATGTCAACGATGAGACCTCTGTACAGAAAGCCATTTCGGATATTAATACAGCCACTGGAGGCCTCGATATCCTCATCAACAATGCGGGAGTCGGCATGAACGCCACTCTCGAAGATGTCAACATCGAAGAGGCAAAACAGGTTTTCGACACCAACTTCTGGGGCATTATTCGCTGTACTCAGGCCGTCCTTCCTGCGATGCGCGCTCAAAAATCGGGCCATATCGTCAACGTCAGTTCCGTAACGGGTCGGATCGCCGCCTTGGCACAAACGATCTACTCGGCTTCCAAATGGGCCGTCGAATGTTTAAGCGAAAGCCTCGCTCAAGAGATTGCCCCTTTCGGCCTTCGCGTCTCGATCATCGAGCCTGGGGTCACACGAACCGCGATTCTCCCCAAAAATATCGGGCACCCCACGCCCACCGAATATTCCGCCGCCTACCGTCGAATGCTTCAGTTCTATGCCGCAGGCATTGCCGGAAATGCCCAAGCTGAAGACGTGGCTGAAGTCATTCAGCATGCTCTTGAAGACCCCAACCCTCGACTGAGATACCGATGTGCTTGGGGAGGCGAGGAACTCTGCGCCGGGCGAGCCAACATGAGTGACCAAGACTGGGTTCAGTTGGGCACGCACACGAGTGACGAGGCCTACTACACTGACTTCAAGGCGCTCTTTAACCTAGACATCAGTCCAGGTTCCGAATAGGGAAGGCTTACGATACTCAAAATGTGAAAGAGGCAGCGCCTTATAGAATTTCTTGCTCACTTCCCAACCGAAAAGCCCCTTGATGCTGAGTAAAGCCCACCCTCGGGTAATACTCCGCTGCATCAGGCGCAGAAAGCAAAATCAAGCTGCAGCCCTCCCCCACACTCCTCTTCGTCTCTCGTAAAAGCTCTCTTCCCACACCGAGATGCTGAAAATCCAGATCCACCGCTAAATCAGAGACGTAGCAGCAATAATTAAAATCGGTCACAGACCGAGCGACCCCGACCAGATCGTCACCGCGCCACGCGGTAACCATTAAGTCCGCGTGATCAATCATTCCTTGGATACAATCCATATCTTCAACAGGCCGCCGCTCCGACAAGCCCGACCATCGAAGAAGTTGAACAAAATCTTCGGCCGATATCTTTTCCTCAGCCGTATATGAAAATTTAGACATGACTCAGAGTATCCTTGCCCCATCCGGGGCGCTAAAGCGATCAATAAAAAGCACACATTAAATGGGCTACAAGCTTGATGATAGCGACTGACCTTAGCTTAATCGGTCAGTTTTTGTCCGGGGAGAAGCGGCGGAACTGGACAACCCAAGCTGTCTCCGATCGCTCGGAACAATTCCGCCTCCTCAAGAGTCACAGTGCGATCAGCTGAAATCAGCGAAGCGCACGCCGACAAAAATCTTCTCTTTAATTTGGGCGTAAGCCCAGACAGCAAGTCGAGGGCCTCGTCCAGACCTTGGAGTCCCACTTGGTCAAAAGGCAGCAGACGAACACCTGAAACACCCACGTCACGAACAGCCTCATAAAAAGCCTGCTCGGCTTCTTGAGGCGGATTAGAACTAGCGAGTACCAAAGCCGAAAAAACTTTTTCACAGGGTTCAGCGAGTTTTTTAAAGCCGCTGAATCGATTTTGAGAGGTGGAAACCCCTTCAAAATGAGGCTTTAAATGAGTCAATAAGATTCTCTGAAGCGTCCATTCGAATAGACTAATCCGATCATCTGCAGCCACCAGCGCAGCCACCACGGAGCAGAATCGTTTGTATTGATCCGGAGAAAGCTCTCGCAATGCAGGCAAGGCCAAATCAATCAGAGGCAAACGGACCCCAGCATCCAAAGCGGCAATCTGGGGCAACAACCCCTTCATTAACGCCCAAACACCCGGCTCTGCCGTGCCGGGTAAAATTTCTAACTGTCGAGAGCGAGCCTCTGTCTCCGAGTTCACCAGAAGGCCGTAAATCACAGCACGGGCCCCATAGGGTTCATGAGCGGCTTCGATCACCGCGGTAGGTATTCTGCTGATCAACGCATTTGCATAATCAAGGTGCCCTTGAGTGACATTCCCGATTTGCGCCACAGCATGTTCCGCGGGCTCTTGCGAAAAACCCATAGCCAGATTCGAAGCCTGACCCGTAGGCGCCTTCGCGGTCGAAGAAGAGGCGGATGGTCCGTCGGCCTGTCCCGTCCATGATGGATCGAGTCGACGAATTCGCTCTTCAAGAGGCGGGTGCGTGGCAAAGAGCGAATTCAAACCCGATGAAGCCGCTCGACCGAAGAACATATGACTCGATTCTGGGGCATGAGGGTTGAGCATCTCAGACCCCCCTTCAAAGCCACCAATCTTTTTAAATGCGCCCGCGATACCGGCCGGATTGCGTGTAAATTGAACCGCGGAAGCATCCGCCAAAAATTCTCTTTGACGACTCACCGAGGCTTTAATCAAATTTCCCACGAACGTTCCGATAAAGCCCACCACCATCATCACGCCACCGATAATCAGCAAAACCTGAGTCGAATTATCTCGACTGTTGCGACTTCGAAACGCACTCCCATAGAGCGACGAACGCAAGAGAATATTCCCAAGCAAGCCGACCACCAAGATGCCAAACAGAACGCCCATCAAACGAATATTGAGCCGCATGTCTCCGTTTAAAATGTGGCTAAATTCATGCCCGATAACGCCTTGCAATTCGTCTCGACTTAAGTTCTCTACACACCCTCGAGTCACTCCAACCACCGCATCGCTTGGCGTAAACCCAGCTGCGAAAGCATTTATACCGGGCTCCTCTTGCATCATGTAAACCGGGGGCGTCGGCGTACCTGAGGCGATGGCCATCTCCTCAACCACGTTTAAGACTTTCTTCTCAACGAGATCCGTGCTGTTGGCATGGAGGAGAGTTCCCCCCAAACTCTCCGCAACGACCTTACCACCACCGGAAAGTGACGAAATCCGATAGAGGCTTGCTCCGCCCACGACAAGCGCGGTGGCCGCACCGATCTGCAGCATCAGTACAGGATCGAGCCAACGTATATTCCAGACCGTGGCACCCGTCGCTGGATCTTGGCTGTACCCTAGGAGGATCGCCGCTGTGACGTACAGCGAAGCCGTCATTCCAAATACCGCAAGGGCGAACAAAAATACTAAACGCTTAGTGTGCCTACGCGCACCTTCTTGCAACTCAAAAAAATCCGACGCCATATTGTCTCTATTTTCCGCCCCAGGTACGAATCAAAACTCAACCTTGGGCGGCTCAGCGATCGCCTGACTATCAAACTCAAGTAGACCGGCATCCTGAGAATGACCAAACATCCCTGCAAAGATCACTGGAGGGAAACTTTGTTTGAAGGTGTTGTACTCCGTCACCGCATCATTGAAGGCCTGGCGAGCAAAAGAAACTTTATTCTCTGTCGACGTCAACTCCTCGGTCAGTTGCTGCATATTTTGGCTGGCCTTGAGGTCCGGATAGGACTCCGAAAGAGCCAAGAGTCGGCCCATCGCGCCCGACAAGGCGCCTTCTGCTCCGCCGAGGTTCTTCATCGCCGAAGGGTCACCCGGGTTGCCCGACGCTTCAGCGAGTCCGCCCATCGCTTGATTCCGAGCCTGAATCACCGCCTCAAGCGTCTCTTTCTCATGGGCCATATAGCCCTTCACCGTCTCCACTAAATTAGGAATCAGATCGTGCCTACGCTTAAGCTGCACCTCAATTTGCGCGAAGCCGTTTTCGTACCGGTTCTTAAGAGCCACGAGACGGTTAAAAATCCCCATCACGTACATAAAACCGAGGACAACTACCCCAGCAAGGACAATCAAAACAATGAGCGTGGTGGACATGGTGTTCCTTCTTCTTGAGCGGGTTTGCGACTCTGATCTTGAGATGCTTCGAGTGAACCTGAAGTTCCCCTGCAAGCCTAGTCCAGCCCAATCAAGCTGTCAGCGCAGCCCCCTTCCCTCGCCTTCTCACATTAGGCTATTTACCGACAGGGCTTGTTTGTTAGGCTCTCGCCTTCTCGATGAGAAACATCGTCTAGGGGCACCATGTCGAACTACCTCAAGGTCGTCATCATTCTTCTTCTAGGTTCCGCTCAGCCCTCCTTAGCTTTAGCGAGCCTCCGCCCGGCCAGCCCAGGGATGTCTGCAACGCAAATCGCGAATCGTGCCGAAGAGAGCCTTCGCGGAGATCAAACCGTCATCCAAGCTCAAATGACCGTTCGATCTCCACGGCTCACTCAACCCCGAATGATCGAATTCACTTCCTGGGATGACCGCCTAGGGAAACGCTCTTTTACACGGATGGAGGCGCCCGCAAAAGATAAAGGCACAGGGTTCCTCAAGGTTCACCCCAATCTCTGGATGTACATTCCCCGAGTCGAGCGCACCGTGCGCATCCCCCCCTCCATGATGCTTCAATCTTGGATGGGCAGCGACCTCACCAATGACGACCTGGTTCGCGAATCCAGCCAAACTGATGATTACGACCACCGCCTCTTGGGGATCGAAGACACTGTAAAGAACCATCCGGATCGGGAAGCCTACGTGGTCGAATATATTCCTCATGAGGATACGCCCGTGGTGTGGGGCAAAATCATCGCGTGGATCGATACCGAGCGTGATGTCACTCTCCGCCAAGAATTCTACGATGAGGACGACGTTCTGATTCGCACAATGCAGTACCAAGAGATTCAGCCCGTAGAAAAACGTTGGGTCTCTCACCTCTGGATACTCACCCCTGAGCAAAAAGAAGGGCATGAGACGCAAGTGCGCATTAAACGGATTGAGTTTGATGCTGAAATCGACGACACCGTATTCACCAAGCGTAATCTCAAGAAAGGCCTCCGGTGAATTCACTGGAGTTTCGCCTCGCTTGGCGTAGTCTCGGACGCAATCCGAGACGAACTGGACTGACCCTCGCCGCGACCTCCTTCGCCATGATGCTCGTGGTCAATATGACCGGACTCTCCAATGGAAGTCACGAAGAAATGGTGGAGAATGGGGTCCGGATGGCCTCTGGTCACCTTTCCCTGATGGCCCCCGATCATCTTGAAGAGCGAACGCTCGAGCAACCCCTGGCATGGACACAAAGCCTCAGAACCCATCTTGAATCAGTTCCGGACATCAAAGGCTTTGCTCCTCGAATGGACGCCTTTGCGTTAGTGTCACACGAAGAGAGTGCCCAAGGCATGCTGATTCGAGGGAGCGATCCGACTCGCGAAAATACGGTTTCGGAAATCGAAGATCGTCTCACCACAGGTCGATTCCTTCGACAGGGAGAATCTCGAGAAATCGTGCTGGGTCAGAAAGGAGCCCAAACCCTCGGGGTCGAACTCGGTGACCAAGTATTGCTATATGGAATGGCCTACTCACTTGAGAGCGCCTACGAACTCTTTACCGTCGTCGGTCTTGTGCGGTTCCCTGACGCAGAACTGGAACGTACCCTGGCTTTCATTTCACTTGAAGACGCTCAAGCGTTTTTTGTTTACGCCGATCGGGTGACCGAGGTCGCCATACTCGCCGAGGACTCCTATCAGGTCGAAGATCTGCAAAATCGCCTCACCCAAACACTTTCGGATGGCGATCTCCGTGTTCATACCTGGCAGGAAGTCGTCCCGGAATTGGATCAGATCATTGCCATCGACAAGGGCGGTATGTATCTGATCCTGCTCTTGCTCACGGTTGTTGTTGGCTTTGGTATCCTCAACACGATCTTAATGGCCGTCCTTGAACGCAAGCGTGAGTTCGGCATCCTGCTAGCGCTCGGCCTTAAGCCCTCCAAGATCTTCAAAGTCGTTTATCTTGAATCGCTTCTTCTGGCCGGTGTCGGCATTGTCATCGGGCTCGCCATCTCGATTCCCATGGTCCTCTACCTCCAGGCCCACCCCATTCCGATCACAGGCAACGCCGCTGAGGGCATATCCCAGTTGAATATTGAAGTCAGCATCACTTCAAAATTCAGAGCCTCAAATCCCATACGCTCGACTCTCATCATGATGGGCGTTGCCGTCGTCGCTGCTTTTTACCCGGCCCTAAAGGCCAGCCGAGGCCAACCCATTGATGTCGTCCAAAACGCCTAACCGAGAACTCTAAAGATGTTGACTCTCTTTCGCATAGCCCTACGCAATATCGGGCGAAATCGACGTCGGACATCAATTCTTGTGGTCACCGTTGCCATTGGCTTGCTGGGGACCACTCTCTCCATGTCCCTGCTCTGGGGAATTGAGCAGCAAATGATCGAAACCGCCACAGCGACCGATCTGGGACACCTTCAAATTCACGCCACCGGTTATAATGCCGACCCTAAAATTTCACGTCTGCTTAGCGATGGAGGAAAAGAGATCGATGGGCTGCTTGATGGGGAGCCGTCCGTTCAAGCCTACTCTCATCGAATTCGAAGTGAAGGCCTCGTCACCTCGCCCAAGGCGAGCGTGGGGCTGCGCATACTGGGAGTTGACGCCGAACGAGAACCCGAGGTTTCGTCCATCAAGAACTGGATCGTCGAAGGCGACTATCTCTCGGGGAAGCGACGGGAGTCCATCGTTGGAAGACGACTTGCCAATCGCCTGGGTGTTCAAATCGGAGACAAAGTCATCATCTCGGCTCAGGACACACAGGGCAATATGACGGCCGAGTCCATTCGCATCACAGGTATTTTTCGCTCAGTTTCATCGGATATCGACTCCGGGTATCTTTTCATTAACTTGGATCAAAGTGCTCACATTTTTGGAACTCATGAGGCGATCAGTGAGATCGTCGTAGTCATGAATGAAAGGCAGAGCGCATTGCCTCTTCAGGCCAAGCTCTCGATGAATCGGCCTCATCTTGAAGTGCTTCGATGGGATCAATTGAGGCCGTTTATCGCATTCATGATGGACACCACCCAGTCGGTGGCCGCGAGCTTCTATCTCGTGATATTCGTCGCCATGGCTTTCGGGATTGCCAACGTCATGATGATGTCGATCTTTGATCGCGTACGTGAAATCGGCGTCATGCTGGCCCTAGGCATGTCACGGACTCGACTCCTTTTGCTCATCATCACTGAAGGTGTTCTCGTCACGATCATAGGGACGGCCATTGGCTTGGCGCTCTCTTTAGGTATCGTCGGTGCGCTTTCTGAGGGCGTCGACTTCAGCTTCTACTCCGCAGGGTTTAATGACTTCGGGGTAGGAAGCAGGATTGTACCGCTCCTAAAGCCAGAGGACTTCATTCTACCTATTGCCATTTCCATGCTCACGGCTTTTATGGCTAGCCTTTGGCCCGCCCTCCGAGCCGTCCAACTTCAACCCGCAGAAGCCACGAGGCACGAGTAATCCCATGTCTATCCTGCGCACCGTTGCCGTCCAGAAGACCTACTCCACCCGGGGCATCGAGACCCAAGCGTTGAATGGAGTCGACCTGACCATTGAGGCTGGAGAGTTCACAGCTCTAGCCGGCCCTAGCGGCTCGGGTAAAACGACTTTACTGAACCTACTCGGGGCCTTAGACGTGCCGACTTCAGGGAAAGTCTTGCTCGACGAGGAAGATCTCGCTTCGCTCACTTCCGCTGAACTTTCTGAACGCCGACTCCACAAACTGGGCTTTGTCTTTCAAGCGTACAACCTGATTCCAGTACTCAATGCGGCTGAGAATGTCGAGTTCGTCCTCGAGCTGCAAGGCATAAAACCCCATGAAAGAAGACAGCGCGCGAGCCAATTGCTTGAACGTGTCGGCTTGGCCGAGATGGCTAAAAAAAGACCCCCCGAAATGAGCGGCGGCCAACAACAACGCGTCGCAGTCGCTCGCGCCATCGCCAGTGAGCCACAAGTCATTTTGGCCGATGAGCCCACCGCCAACCTGGACTCCACCACCGCGGGAAACCTTCTCGACCTCATGCAACAACTCAACCAGGAGGAAGGAACGACTTTCCTGTTCTCCAGCCATGATCCGCTGGTGCTCGAAAAAGCGAAGCGACGAATTCTTCTCCGAGACGGTCTCATCGAAGGCGAAGAGCAGGGTCCATACAAGACATGAGTCGCACAGCCGCCTCTTTCCGAGTTGGAATGCTGCTCATCCTTCTGTGGGGCGATTCAGGACACGCCCGAGAACTCTGGAATTCCGGCGAGGCAGAGCTGACATTGGATAGCCAGATCCGTCTCATCGGCCTCACCTCGCGCGGCACTTCCTCGGCGGCCCTCAACGCACCCTTCGCAGAAAACCCGACTGAGTGTGGAGTTTTTCCAACTTTTGCCTATGCAGGGTTCATCAACTGCCCAGGTTGGAATGCAGTGAATCAAGAGCGCGTGGGCCTGGGCTACGCGCGACTCCGACTCGAATTAGCAGGTCGCGCTAACGAAAATTGGTCAGCCTTCATCGCAGTAGACAATCAAATCGAAGCGGGCGTCTTCGATGATTTTTCAGCGAGCTTGAGTCAAGGGATCTCCACAAGCACCCTCGTCGACGCCTCAGGTCAGATCACAGGTGAAAACTATCTCTATCGCTACTCGCTTTATAGAGGATACCTCCGGTTTGAATCTCGCTATTTCGAAGCGGTGATCGGTCGACAACGTATTCCATGGGGGGTCGGTCGACTCTGGAATCCCATAGACCGGTTTAATGCCATCGCCCCTCTGCAGATTCAAGGAGAATCGCCGGGCGTTGATGCCGTAAACTTAAGTGTGCTTTTCTCGGATAGCCTTCAACTCCAAGCCGTCTTTGCTCCGGGCGCGAACTCTTCAGACCATGACTATGCGGGCAGACTTCAGGGGTTTATCGGCACCTTGGACTTCGGCCTCATGGCCGGCGTCTTTGACGAAGCACCCACCGTAGGAATCGATCTCGCGACAAACCTTGGCGGAGCCGCCGGTCGAGCTGAAGTCATCTATACACACCCCGAAAGAAACATCTGGCCCACCGAAGCATCGAATTCGTATACCTTGCCGGATTTTTGGCAGGTGATTGTTTCACTCGACTACAATGTGGACTGGGGGAATGGTCTTTACTTACTTGCCGAGCACCTCTACAACGGCAACGCATTGGGATTTGGAGCGGGTCGTGCTGGCCCCCTCCTTCCCCTCTATCAACAGACCGGTGGGAATCCGCTTTTGGGAGAAGCCCCCGTAGGCCTTGTCACACCTGACCGATTCGGGGGCAGCCGAGTCATCACTCTGTCATCCCAACTCACCGGCCTCCAAGCCGGGTACGACATCACACCCGAACTCAAACTCAGTATGGTCATGATTTATGATTGGGACGGTGAGAGCGCCATGTTTTATCCGTCCATCACCTACAGCCCATTGTCTTGGCTTGAAATGACTCTGGCCGTACAGGGAACAGCGGGCCAAAAGCTCTCCGAATATGGCGATCGGCCCACTACCGGCTTTCTGCTCTCGAACCTCTACTTCTGACTAGGCGCTTTTCCGTCAATCAGAATTGCAAATTGACGACCGGGTTCTGCACAAAGCGATCGAGACTGAACACCCTCTTCAAGCTTAACCATTTCGGCTCCTTCGGGTGCGAACTGCACAATATAAGATTTCCGAATGCGATCTGTCGTGAAATTGGGTCCGGTCTTGTGTGGCGTCAGAGACGAGAAAACAACCACTCCTCCGGCCCTTACGGGTACCTTTACGCTCTCCGGAGGATCGTCGCCGAAACATTCAAATCCTAGATCTGTCAGTCGATGCTCCAGCGTCCCTTTCCGATGAACTTTTGGGATCACCCAAGGACACCCATTCTCTTCATCCGCATCCGTGAGCGCGACCCAGCAGGTCAGATACTGCTGAGGTTCCACGTACGTGTACCCGTTGTCTTGATGCCACGGGAAGATTTCTTCGTTATTGGGCTTCTTATACACGGCCTGGTCCCAATACAAACGAACGTCAGAGCCTAAAAGATCAAAACAAAGATCCTTAAAAAACGCCGACTGAGTAAACGCGCGGGCTTTTTCGGAATGGGTCACCAAATGAGTGGTGAACGTAATCTCACCCGATCGAGCGATAAAGATCTTTCCACCAAAGTTCTCCGTCACAACCCGCTCAAACTCCGCCTCCACCGGATCGATTTCTTCGATCAACCCTGCAATGGTCTCCTCGTCGAAGACGTCGTCGATCACGAAAAAACCTTCTTGATTGTATTGGCTGGCCTGAGCGGCGGTCAGGATGCGAAAAGGTCCTTCACGGTCTTCCCAATTAAAATCCGTATTAAGAGTGTGTCTATTCAAGAGTCGGCACCCTCCATCTCATTCCTCGGAAATACTCGCCTCGACCATGGCCGTGATTCGATCGGGGTCGACCCGACGCATCAAGTGCTCAAACTTCTCGACAGAGACACCGGTCAACGGACTCTGGGCCTCCGAGAAGTGGCTCTCACTCTCTTGACCGAGCAATTCGTTGGCTTTCGTCGACAACTCAGGGAGAATCGGCTGCAAATAAACGGTCAGTTGCCTGAATAGATTTAGCGCCACACTGCAGACTTGACGAACCTCTTCCTCTTTTCCTTCTTGCTTCTTCAAGCTCCAAGGCGCCCCCGCTTCCACATATTCATTGGCCCGATCCGCTAAAGCCATCACGACTCGAGTCACTTTATTGGTGTCGCAAGCCTCATAGGCCTCGGCAATTTCAGCGCCAGCGGCAGCTCCACGCTCAAACAATCCTCCATCGTCGGGATAAGATTCGCAGAGTTTCTGGCCTTTCATAAACCGAGCGGTGCGACTGGCCAGATTGATGAGCTTCCCAACCAAATCCGAATTCACCTTGGCGGTAAACTCTTCAAAGTTTAGGTCAATATCAGTGACGCTTGAGCTCAGCTTACTGGCAAAGTAGTAGCGAAGATAATTCGGCGAGAGGTGCTCAAGATATGTTCGAGCTTGCAGAAAAGTCCCTTTCCGTTTGCTCATTTTTTCACCGTTCACCGTCAAGAACCCATTCACCTGAACGTGACGGGGGAGTTCGTAGCCCCCGGTTTTGAGCATGGCTGGCCAAAAGAGAGTATGGAAATAGACGATATCTTTCCCGATAAAATGATGAATTTCTCGGTCTGGATTATTCCACCAATCTTCAACCTGCTCACCATTCTGATCGCACCAGTCTCGAGTCGAGGCGATATAGCCGATTGGAGCATCAACCCATACGTAGAAAAAGTGACCCGGCGCATCAGGGATCTCAAAACCAAAATACGGAGCCGGCCGACTGACATCCCAATCGCGTAAGGGTTCCGACAAAAACGATCCCTTTAATTGATTCGCGATCTCCGGCTGAAGCCTCCCTGGGGACTGGGTCCACTCATCCAAAAAATCGTGAAATTCTTCCAGCGACACAAAATAATGAACAGCTGTCCTCAGTTCTGGAACCGTCCCCGTAAGAGTGCTTCGCGGGTCGCCCAGATCTTGAGGGTCATACATCCCGCCGCAAACTTCACAGTTATCGCCGAACTGATCGGATGCCCCGCACTTGGGACACGTGCCCTTCACGAACCGATCTGCGAGAAAAACGCCAGACTCGGTGTCAAAAAGCTGCGTAACGTCGCGCTCAACCACACGACCCGCCTCGCGTAAGGCAGTCCAAATCCCGGTCACCGCTTCTCGATTGGACTCAGAGTGGGTACTTCCGTAGTGATCGAAAACCACTTGAAAGCCTGCGAAATCCTGCTGATGAGAATCACTCATCTCTTCAAGAATCGCCTCGGGCTCACGGCCTTCTTCGCGAGCCCGAATCATCGTCGCCGTCCCGTGCGTATCATCCCCACAGAAATAACCAACGTGGTTTCCGTTCATGCGCTGATACCGAACAAAGATATCCGCTTGGATATACCCCACGAGGTGGCCGAGATGGAGGTGGCCATTTACGTAGGGCAAAGCATTCGTCACTAGAAGTTTTCGATCTGACATGGGGTTAACGATAGCCCTTTTCCACGCGTCAGCGGACTCGCTCTGAAGATTACGCTCTCTCTTCGCAGTTCAAGCGGCTCAGTTTTCCCTCCGCTAGCCGTTTCGCCCCTCACGCAAGAGAGTCTGCACCTCATGCTGGAAACCCATTTTGAAGCGATCCATGGAAAATTCGCGGGCGTGATTCTGAATGAAATGTGGCTGAAAATGATCTTCCATCGCCTCAAATCGCGCCACCGCATCGATCAAACTTTCAGTCGTCTGCTCCCTGAAGAAGAGGCCTGTCCCTTGAGCGGGGTTGTCAGCGCCGTCGAGGACCGTCTCGAGAACACCCCCCTTCCCATACGCAATCACCGGCGTGCCGTGGGCCATCACCTCGGGTGGAATCATCCCAAAATCCTCTTCGCCCGGCACCACAAGGGCTCGTGACGAAAGAATATGAGGGTGAAGCGCTTCCCACGGCACTCCGCCGAGAAAGCGCACATTCGAGCCGGCCATCCTCTCCAGCCGACTGCGTTCGACCCCCTCACCCACGACAAGCAACTCTCGATCTGGCATCGAACGAAACGCTTCGATGAGAAAATCAATCTTTTTATAAGGCGTCAGCGCACCAAAACTTAGATAATGGGGCCGACGAGAATGCTGCACACGATATTTGGGGTAATCAGGATCCAGCAAAGCCGGATCGATGGGAGGCGTACACACCGCGGCGTCGCGATGATAATAGTTTGAAATACGGCTCGCGACATTTTGTGAGTTCGCCACAAAGCGATCGACATTGGAAACTGTCGTTTCATCCCACTCTCGTAATTTTTCAAAACGCCATGCGACTGCGCGCCGAGCCCACTTTGGAACCGAAGCCAAATACGGATCGACATTGTCCCAACAATATCGCATCGGCGTATGGACGTAGCTGAGGTGAGGAACGCCTTCCGGGATCTGAATACCTTTGGCGGGCCCCGATTCGGACGAGATCACTAAATCGTATTTCCGCTTCAATCGAAGACTTCGGATCGCGGCCGGGTATAGAGGAAACATCTTTGGGTAGTGCGATCTTAACCCGGGCCAATCAAAAGCAGACCCGTACACGGTGCGGCCTGGAAGCTCACGGGCACAAAGACCGGGGTCATGAAAGAGGGTATAGATATCAGCCTCGGGGAAAAGGTCCAAAATCGCCTTGAGAACCTTCTCGCCGCCTCTCCAAGTGACAAGCCAGTAATGCACGACGGCGACAGAGAGTCCGGCCAAACCTGGACCGCTCAAAGAAGTCGCTTGCTGTGGGGTGCTGGGCGGATCTAGCACTTCAACGCCTCAATCTCTGATTCAGGTCGCTTAAAAGGCATTAAGAGCCCCTGAATTCCCAAGAGAGTATCAATCTGCCTCGCTGACATCCAGCCAAGCGGTCCGAAAGAGTCTGGAGCGCTAGGGTACCCAGACATACACAGAAGGCCGGGGCACTCAGGACCTCGACCGTGGGGTAGTTTATCGCCCTGCTTTATGGAGAGCCTATGTCCGCTGCCGAAACGACACCCGTCCTTGTGGGCGTGGGTACTTTCAATCAACGCATCGAAGACCCCACCGTCGCTCTTGAGCCTATCGAACTCATGCAGCGAGCCCTCACTCGAGCCGGTGAGGATGCCGAGGCCCCCGGTCTACTCAGCCAAGCGGACTCCATATGGGTCCCGCGCGGGTTCTGGAATTACCCAGACCCCGGTCGATGGCTGGCCGAATCTCTAGGCGCGTCTGGAGTTCGAACTCATGTCTCTGAAATCGGCGTGCTTCAGAGTACCTTACTCGGTCGGGCGGCCTGCGAAATTGCGAGTGGGTCGTCAAGGATCGTTCTGATCACCGGAGGCGAAGCCAAGTACCGCTCACTTCGTGCTTCGATCACCGGCACCGAGGCCACGTTCATGAGCCTGCCCGAAATCCCTGCCGATGAGACTCTCCGACCTGAAAACGATGTCCTTCACCCTTTGGAAATCAAACGAGGAGCCGTCCTCCCCGTCCGCCAATATGCCATGATCGAGAATGCTCTGAGGGCGGAGGAAGGGCTTTCATTGGCTGACCACCGCGACGAAGTGGCTCGACTCTGGTCCGCGATGAGCGAAGTGGCCGCCCGAAACCCAAACGCTTGGGATCAGAATGCGGTTTCGGCTGACCTCATTCGAAATCCAAGCGAGCGAAACCCCATGCTCGCCTTTCCCTACACAAAATTTCACAACTCACAATGGAATGTCGACCAAGCGGCTGGCCTCATTCTCTGCTCCGCCCAAACAGCGCAAAGAGCAGGCGTACCCGAGTCAAAATGGATCTACCCGTGGGTGAATACTGAATCGAACCACATGGTCAACTTCACCGAGCGAGCCCACCCGGACAAATGTCCAGGCTTTGCCATCGCGGGACATAAGGCCTTTGAATACATCGAATCAGATCCGAGCCAGGTCGCTCACCGAGAAATCTATAGCTGCTTTCCTTCAGCGGTCCGAATGCAGCTTCGAGAACTCGGCATTGACCCCAACCAACAACTCACAGAGACCGGAGGCATGCGCTTTGCCGGCGGTCCCCTAAATAATTTCGTCCTCCAAGCCACCGTCCGCATGGCGCAGACCTTGCGACAGAACCCGGGCCAACTCGGCCTCGTCACCGCCGTGAGCGGTGTCCTCACGAAGCAAGGAGTCATGGTCTACAGTGCAGAATCTCCAAATCATCCATTCAGTCACCAAGACGTCACCTCAGAGGTCGAGCGCATTTCGCCCAAGGTCCCGCTCACCGAGGGACTTCAAGGCGAGGCCGAGGTTGTCGCGTATACCGTCACGTATAAAGAAGAGCAGCCCGATCAAGCCATTCTTTTATGCCAAAACGATGCGGGCGAACGAACTCTGGCATTGAGTTCAAATAGAGATCTCATGGAAGCCATGACCCAGGAAGAGTTTTGCGGGCGGGTCGTTCAGGTGGCAGGAAGCGATGTCCCCTAAGCCAACGATCTCTGAAGTAGAGCACACGCCTTAAGATACACGATCCCGAAGCATAAAATAAATCTACAGACAGGAGTTTTCGTCTTGCTTGAGCCATCTAGCCGCAAGCTTGAAATCGACTTACTCAAAACCCTCGGTATTTTAGCCGTGGTCATGATTCACTGCTTACGTAATTACTGGGACCCCAACTTCACAGCCGCCGAACTCTGGATTGGTCAGATGTTGCGCTTTGGCGTACCCGCTTTCCTGGCCTGCTCTGGTTATCTCTATGCCGGCTCCCGACCCTCATGGTCGTCTCTAGTCCCAAGGTTTCAAAGAATTCTCATTCCCTACTTAGCCGCCTCTCTCTGCGCATTCGCCCTCACACTCTGGCTGGGCTCATTCAATACGCCACCTGCACCTCTACTCGATGCCATCGCAGGCACGACCTCAAGCGACACCCCTGTCTTCCGGACGGCCATTTCGCTAGCGCTGGATCTCCTGCTGGGCAATGCCTTTGGTGCCTACTACTACGTGCTAATGATCTGTTTGTTTGTGATGATGACTCCCTTGATCCATGGGATGGAACCCAAATCTCTCTCACGGCTCTGTCTCATGGCGCTCGCCGCCCAAGCTTTCTTTGAAAGCGGCCTATGGTTCTTCAATGACTTTTTCTGGCATGTCCGCAACCCCGCCCTCTGGGCGGGGTACTTTCTTACGGGGTGGTGGATCCGCGTTCACCTGGATTCCATCTCACGCATCGTGACGTCTTTCCGGAAAAGAATCATTGGGGGCGCCCTGTTCATCACGCTGAGCTGCGCCACCTTGCTCGCCTTTGAGACTCAGGGACCCCTTCCTCGCGAAGTGATTCAGCTCGCAGCCTGGCTTTGTATCTATTCAACTCTAGGTTTTCTGTTCGCTGTGGGCTGCGGTCGTCCAACTCAATCGGTTTGGCTCATGCGGGTCTCTGATATGACGTACACGATTTACCTTTTTCATCTCTTCATTCTGTACGTTCTTCGCCGTCAGATCGATTTCGAAAATCAAGAGTTCTATGCGTTTTTCATCCTTGCCACGTTCAGTATCAGTCTCGCCGGGCCCTTAAGTCTCGGACTCGGGCTTAGAACTCTTTTTGGAAAAAGAACACGTCTTTGGATCGGTGGATGACTTCAAGAGCGTCTTTTGATCTTCAGAGCCTAGGCCCTTTTCCCCAGCTCTATTTTCACGATCAAGGAGATTCGGTATTCCACGAATTCGGGTCGGCTCCAATTCGCCTGCCCAGGTCAGACAAAGCCCGCATCTGCGATTCTTCGAAAATATCAGGAAACACAGAGGTCGGCACAGACTCCTCAATCGCGATCCAACGAACTTCCACCTCGCCGTCCCCACGAAGTCGAGTGAGTTCAGCGAGCGCGTACAATTCACGAAGAGCCACAACCTCCGAAGAACCCACCGACACCGCCAAACTTCGTAAAGCTATATCAGCCCAATCAGGAGTGCTCATGACCGGCGCTTCCCTCAAATTTCCGTTCAGGATGATCCAATATCGCGTCTTGGGAATTGGGCGATCCGGATGCTCTTTTTTCCATACTCCGCCGAAAGTATCCTCAGGCTTTGAGGGCTTACCCCCCGCATAAAAATTGCCCTCGACACCTCCGTCGACATACAGAGCACCGTCAATTTCACGAGGGGGAAACATTCCCGGAATCGCAGACGAGGCCAAAAGAATCTCGACGATCTCGTTAAAGTCCCCTGTCGCGAGCGCTTTACGAGATGCCTCAACAAAATCAAAAACACGGGGAAAAGCTTCATCCAAATTACTGGCCTGAATCAAAAGCAGCCGACCCGGTGTTGTCGCCTCCTCAATTTTCTTTGCAAAACTCTCACTGAGCACCTTTTTTAAGTCTCTCTTGAGGCCAGCGACTTGGCCGAGGCTCATATTCTCAGGCAAGAAATACAGAGGACCGCGAAGCTCAAGCCAATCCTTGCTGGGATTTCGAAAAAAATGATCGATCTCTTGAAGGCTTTCTGGAGTCCCCAAATAAGCAAACGGCGCTATGAAGGAGCCTGCACTCACTCCGGTGACGCCATCAAATTCCGGGAGAGCCGCGTCTGCAGCCGTTAGGCCCGACCAACCGACTAAAACTCCAGCACCAAAAGCCCCATTTTCACCGCCCCCCGACAGAATTAGAAAATCCATGGTGCAATCGGGGTCCTTGAGCTGACGCCGATACATTCTGTCCACGAGAGCCTTCGTAGACTTTTGTTTATCTAAAATCGCCTTTTTTTCCATGGCCCTTCGTTCTGCCATGAGCTCACTCACCGACACCGCGGGGCGCTCCGGAAAACGGTTCCCTTCATCGAAAGTGTTCGCGCCCCAATAAATTAACGCTCCGGCACCGACCAACGAAAACATCCCCGCCAGAAAGGAAACTAAAATCCAAACCCAGAAACGATTTCCACTTTTACGATCTGTAGATGTAGTCAAAACTGAAGTCTTCCGACCATAGAAGAACCTTAAAGGCCACGTTTAAAGCGCTCGCGCGACCCAATTTAGTCTCCGAAATTCCCTGATGCAAGACTAAAAAAATCAAAAACGGGACCGGCGCTTCGCCGAGCACCCTCAACGCTCAGCGCCCCTGCCATCTCCGAAACAGCCCCTTTACTCGCCAATATATGGGTGACCCCATCGCACGACGTTTGCCAAGTTGTGCGTATGTTTAAGACTCTCCGCACCGCGTAGCGACAGGTAGTTCTTTTATGCTCTCTAGAGTAAAAGCCCACTCTCAATCGGGTAAAAATTTGTGCTTGCCTCTATCAAAGACCTCGCCGTCAGATCTCTGACTCCATGCACCTCTGTCGTTACCCCATAGGTGTCAATGATTTTCTTGAGCAACAAAGCAAAGTCTCCGTCTCCCGACAAGAGCACAACATGATCTACAGTGGGTGCGGCCTCCATCACATCGATCGTGATTCCGACATCCCAATCGCCCTTTGCAGAGCCGTCTTTACGTTGGATATAGGGCTTGAGTTTTACATTAAAACCGATGTGCTTGAGTGCACTTTGAAATTTTTTTTGCTGGTCATCGTCCCTTGCTATCGCATAGGCATTTGCATGAACGATGTCCCCTTCCCGGCCCACGCGACTCCACAACTCTCTATAGTTAAATTGACGTTGATGGACCTGGCGGCAGGTGTAGTAGATATTCTGAACGTCGGCGAACAGCGCAATCTTTTTCACAGAGTCCCCATTTCAATCAAACTAGCCCTAATTCGTAAAGTTGCCCCAAACGGGCACAAGGCCCAAGGTCGCCACACCCGGTGGCTTTAAAACGGACCGAAACGTATGGGCCAAAAGGAGAACACGCCCCTGGGAACTAAACTCAAAATGAAGCCCCATCATTTCGTATTCGTGTCGGTTTTAAAGCCTTCCCGTGATGCGATAGGCAAAAGGTCATCCGATTTTCGAGTGAGACAGACCAAGGTTTCGACATGCTCCGTAAATGGGAAGAAGTCAAAAACTTCGACGCTTTGGATTTGCAAACCATCGGGGCGATGAAGTAGCTCAAGCTCCTTTAGAAGGCTAGGCAGGCCGCATGCAAGGTAGATGAGTCTCTGAGGTGGACTTCTCACGAGCGCTTGGAGCAGCGGTTGATCGAGGCCTTTTCGGGGGGGGTCCACGATGACGACGCCGGCTCCCCGCAGCCCCTCCAGACAGTCGCCCGCCGCACCCGGGAAAACCTGGGCGCGCTCGCGTTCGCTTGCAGGTCGAGCTGCGATTCCAGCTTCTAAACCACGCAGTCCATCTGGACTTTGCTCGTTAAATCTGACTTGATGACTACGCTTAAGAAGGCCGAGGCCGATTGCACCAACGCCAGAGTAGAACTCAGCAATGATCTCCTTAGATGGGGTCAACTCTGAGATTCTGTCGACCGCTTGCGAAAAGAGAGGCAGATGATTTTGGCCAAAGGCGCCCGGTGGGTAAAAAACGTCGGCACCTCCGAAGACCTCGCGAAGAGTTGTATGGCCAGCCAGATGAGTCGTATTCGCGCCAAAAATACTGTTGCTCCGGTCCGGTTGTGAATTAAAGAAGAGACCTTGCAGTCGATTTCCAAGCAAACGAGCGTACACATCCGGTAGGTCTCCCAATACATCAGGCGTTTCACCGTTTCCGACAAGCACGACTTGAACCTGACTTGCAGCCCGGTCCACGACAACTTGGACGTAACGCAGCGCGCCCGCGTGGGGTCTGTCAGCATACGGTGGTATACCGGTCTCACGCATCGCCTGACGGAGTACTTGTGCCGCCTCATTGATCAGCGGATGGTGGACACGACAATTCGGAATATCGACGATGCGATGAGAGCCCGCCTGAAAGAGGCCAACTTTGGGACTTCGAGCGCGACCACGTATCGCTAGGCGGGCACGGTGGCGATGCCCGAATCTCTCTTCTTCGTGCACAACCGGTGGAGGAACCCCCACCCGCTCGCAAAGAGCACGTAGTAAATCCATCGACGTCGATGGCATTGAGGACTCCCCGAAGCGAGGACATCCCGGACAAGTTGGCCGATGTGAGCATGAGGCGAGTTCAAACACAGGGAGACTCTAACGCGTGTCGGCGAGGATGAGACCGCCGGGCAGCCATCCCGATTGCGATCCGTCCGTCCTGCTGAAATTGGTCAAACAGCCCTCCAGTCACCAAACATCTACAAACTTGAAGTATCCGCGTGAAAGAGCGTGTATTATGCTGAAATTGTACGGGTCAAAGAGGACGCCTGAAAAAGAACCTCGTTCCTTTCCGTTAAAATAAAGTGGCTCTAAACCCGAGAATGCTCCGCTTAAAAAGGCCGCCAAGTTGAAAATACCGGAAATCGATCCAGGTGCTCGTGCCCTACGAGAAGCCGTTTCTGCTTCGATCACTCCGACGGCTTCCCTGTTGGCTGCACTCTACGGCTTACTCGCTTTTATTCACCCTTTTATCCTGTCTGGCGACAACCGCTGGACCATGTCTTTGCTGGCCGCCTTTTCCGCATTGCTGAGCGCGGCCATCGCTGTCACATGGAAAAAGAATCCTCGACAAAGTCAAGCCCATCTGGCAAGCGTCCTATTGTCGATCATCGCACTCATCAACACAGTGGTTCACTTCGCCCTGTTTAGGCAAGCCGTCAACACCACCAACTTTGTTGTCCTTATTCTAGGCATAGGCCTTGTCATGTTGTCGAGAATCTCTTTCTACTCCATTGTCGCGGTCGCCCTCGCCGCTTGGGTCACCATCGTGGCTCGCTTCGATGTTCCCGAGCCTTCAGAGTGGGGATGGTTTCTATTTTTCGCAGCTTTCGCTGGCGGCATCCTCGAAGAACAGCGGATACATGCGACTCGTGCCTCCGGCACGCGAGTCGACCTATTACTGCAAAGAAGCGAAGTGCTTCAAAACCTTGTTAAAGCACCAGCCCTCTCGGATACAAATGTGAGACCCGTGCTAAATCTGATCTCCGAAGCAGCCCGAGTCAATCTAACAGCCTCAAGCGTCACGATCTGGTTAATCGAGGGCGAAAAACATGAACTCCAACTGGTCGCATCAGATCAAGAAGACATGGCGGATCGCAGGACAGATCCACCACCCACTCTGAATCTCAGTAAGCAATCTATACAGCTTCTGTTCGAAAGCCGGACAGTGACCTCGCTTCGTCACCCGGATCGTACATCTTCGAAAGCGATCTCCCACCGTCAAGAAACCGACTGGCCCACTCTCTACGTCGGAATCATCAGCTCACGAAATTTAGCGGGTGTGATTGTCATTGAACGAAAATCCATCGACTCAGAGTGGACCCTTGAAGACCAAATGTTTGCCGCCTCCATCGCTGACCTCGCGAACTTAGCCTTGCAAACTCGCCAGCGTATTTCTTTAGAGGGTCAAGCTCGAAAAGCAGAGCATCTTGAAAGTCTAGGTGTGCTCGCAGGCGGCGTTGCACATGATTTCAATAACCTCCTCACTGTAATCCTGGGCAATATTGAATTAATGCAAGAATCCGAGGGCCAGTCAGGCGAAACAAAGACCAGCCTCGAGTCCATGATGGAGGCCGGCGTACGCGCGAGAGACTTAGCCCAGCAAATGCTTGCCTACGCCGGAAGAGCTCATCGCGAAACTCAAACCATCGACCTCGCCGCCTTCGGTTCGGAGATCGACCAAGACTGGGCCCATGACCTGCTTGAAGGAATTGAAGTCGTCTTCGATATCGATCGTACAAGAATATTAGCTGTGGACGTTGACCCTACTCAAATCCGCCAAGTCATTCTCAACCTTCTCACCAATGCGCGCGACTCCGGGGCCTCCAAGATTACGATCTCAGTCGGGTCCGAAGATAATCTCAGACTCTCGGGAGACGACTCCATCCTCAATAATTCAGATTGCCACTGGCTCATGGTCACGGACAACGGCTCGGGTATGCCCCCGGGCGAAATCGAGCGAATTTTTGAACCGTTTTACACAACTCGTGAGACGGGAACTGGACTGGGCCTTGCCGCTTCGAGGGGCATCATGCGCGCGCATCTCGGCGCCTTGACGGTGGAATCGACCCTGAACCGAGGCAGTCAATTCCGCATGCTCCTTCCCCGCTCATCGAAAATTCCCCAAATGATTTCACCCGAAGAACTCGGCCAACTTGTCAGCGTCCCGGAAAAAACGAAGGTTTTGCTCATCGAAGATGAGACTCTCGTGGCTCAACTCGCGACGACCATGCTGAAGCAAAGCGGACGCCAAGTACAGTGGCTGGACAGCTTGACCGCTTTTCAAAATGAACTTCCTTCGATAAATCTTAAGAAAATAGAATTTGCTCTCATTGATGTGACTCTTGGTGATGGCAGCGGTCTCGATGCAGCCACCCTTCTTCGCGAGCGGCAACCCAGACTTCCAATTATTCTAGTCAGTGGCTATGACGCTCGAAATGTATTGAAAGACCAAAGGCTAGGCGATTCATTTGAGTTTCTAGCCAAGCCATTTTCACGGGGCGGACTCCAGACGTCCATCGACAACGCCATCGCAAGGATCGAGACTCCATAAGTCAACGACTAAAAGAATGTGAGAGCTCCCGTCACCGCTGAGTGCGAACCCAAGATGGGAATCGGGACAGGAGCAGACACTGTTTCGGTTCAGCGCCTTCATCGCGAACCGAGTTGGCGTGTTGGACTAAGTCCCTCGTCCGCCTACGGACTGGCCCCCATTCTCAATACGAGGAACACCAGCCCGGGGAGCAAATGCGGATCCCCCAAGAGGAGCCAGGGAGAGGATGCCATGGAAAAACGTCGCTTCCTCGCCAATCGGCCTGTTGAGCAAGCCGTATTAGCGCGGCCAGGGGGAAACCCCTCTTTGGGGATCAACCGCTGGGCACTGACCACGGGCAGCAGGCTCTTGAATCAGTATTCGTCGGTGAATTGGTCTTCGCTCACGTTTTATCTCGGGGAACACGGATCGCGACATCGCCGTTCATCGACGCCTCACTCGAAATCTCTGCCGGAGCTGGACGAAACACAGAGTCTGGCAGGTGACAATCATTGTACTACGTTTAGGATGGAAATCCTAAACCGTCAATTCGACCCTCTTTCATCCTGCCTGAGAAACTCCCGCCCGTGCCCAATCAAACGACCACTCGCGAGCGCATCCTTGAAGCGAGCCTCAAACTCTTCAACGAGAAGAGCTATGCCGGAACTCCTGTTTCAGAGATCGCGGCCGCGGCCGGAATCGCCACCGGGAATCTCACCTATCACTTCGGAACGAAGCGAGAACTCGCCGAAGCGTTGGAAAAACAAACCCGGCGCCGGCGGCGCGAGTCTCATTCGAATTTCGAGACAGGGGCCATCGCGAACGACTACGTCGAAGTCCTGAGATCCTCGATGATTATGAGTTGGGAGAACAGGTTTCTCCTTCGAGACCATGCTCAATTTCGGGAAGGCAAGCAAGCTCGCCTTCCCGATCGAGACTTAGTCGAGGATGTTGAGATACTTGAAGACTTTCTCAAAAGGATGCGCAAAGAAGACATGCTTCGAAAAGATCTCCAAGTCGATCTGAATATCCTCGCGCGATCTCTGTTTGTCCTGACCCGCTACTGGATGGATCATCTGCGTGAAATCGACGGCTTGGAGCAGGTTTCCTGGGAAGACCAAGAGCGCGGACTAAAGCATCACCTCGCCGTCCTCTCTCCGTGCCTCACCGCGTCGGCAAGGAAGGACTTCGATTCCGCGCTGGTATGCCTCGCGGGCGGCCAAGCCCTTGGAGGAGTTGATGACAAGGACGAGCCCTAAGCGCACAGGTTCTCCAACCAGCCCTCTACGAAAAATTGGTCCCATACGAATGGCTCCACCCGAACATAAAGGAATGGACATGATTGATCTCGATCGCGACGGCGACATTCACGTGATCACATTGAACAACGGCCCCAACATGATCGAGCCTTCTTGGCAGACTCGCATGCTGGAGGTCCTCGACTCCGTGGAAAGCCACTCCGAAGGCAACGCAGCCCTTGTGCTCACCGGAGTCGGAAAATTCTTTAGCAACGGCCTAAACGTTGAAGTGGTCATGGGCCTCAAGGGCCAGGACATGGCGAAATTCGGCACCAACATGACGTGGATCATGAGGCGTCTTACAATGCTGCCGATCCCCACCGTAGCCGCCATCAACGGTCACGCATTTGCCGCCGGGGCCTTCCTCGCACTGGCCTGCGACTACAGATTGATCCGCGAAGATCGCGGCTGGATTTGCGTATCGGAGGTCGACGTCGGCGTCCCCATTTCAGCCCCCATGATGAACCTGCTGAAAGCAAAACTGCCCGCCAACACAGCGCGGGATGCAGTCCTAAGCGGAAAACGATATGCCGCCGACGAAGCGATCGCGTGCGGGTTCGCCGATGGAAAAGCCAGCGAAGCAAATCTCGGGAGCGAAGCCAAGAAACTCGCATCGAGCCTCGCGAGCAAAGAACGCCGCATCTTCAGAAGCCTCAAGCAACAGCTAAATGCGGACGTAGACGCGGGCTTCACTGAAAAATAGCGGGCAACGGCCAGCTTGTTGTCATCGCAACGCGCGCAAACAACCCTTCCCATTCAGCCCTCTAAGCACGGAGAATAAATACGATGAAAGTCGAGAACGCGGTCAACCCAACACCAGAGCAAATCATGGAACTCACCGAGGATGGCCACGACAGCCCAATCTACATGGTGAACCTCCTCAAGTTCAAGGACAAGGCTGAATACGAAGACGGGCGAGAGACTCAACTGACCGGCCAAGAGGCCTACAGCATCTACCTCGACGAAGTAGCAGCGCATCTAGAAAAAGTCGGAGGTCGACCTGGGATCGCCGGCGAGGTGACCGGACTCCGCCTGGGCACGGTGGAGGATCTGTGGGATATGGTCGCCATCGCGATCTATCCGAATCGCAAAGCGATGTTCGCTATGGTGATGGATCCCGACTATCGAAAGAGTGCCGAACATCGCTCCGCCGGACTCGCAGGCCAACTCAATATTGAAATGGTCCTACCCGAAAGCGGAATCGCAGCTGCACTCCCCCACAAATGATCCTCGGAGAAAGAAAAATGAAAAAGAAACTTCTGACAATCGCGGGAACCCTCGCACTCGGCGCCTTGCTCCTCGGCCTTTCTCTGCCAACGATCGTCCATGGACTCGGCCTCCATCCCACGTACAAGGGCGAAACATACGATCTCAACGGATTGCGTGCGCTCGTGATCACGACCAGCCATTCTGTACTGAATGCACCGGGCGAGACCGAGGGCGATCCAACGGGCGTCATGGCCTCGGAGTTCACCCATCCGTACTATGGCTTCCTTGATGCCGGCATGGAAGTCGATATGGCAAGCATTCGAGGAGGACCGATTCCCGTCGATCCACAAACGCTCAACTTCGTGATCCGAACCGCTGAGGACGAACGCTTCCTCCAAGACCCGACACTTCAGGCGAAGGTGAAGAACTCACTTCGAATCGACGACGTCGACTTCACGCAGTACGACGCGATTTTCCTGTCCGGCGGATGGGGGGCCGCGTACGATCTCGGCTACTCCGACGTGCTCGGCCAGAAAGTGAGCGAGGCCTACTACGCCGAGACGCCGATACTGGGCTCCGTTTGTCACGGTGCCCTCGGCTTCATTCGAGCCAAGAACAGGGATGGGGAGCTCTTGATCGCGGGCCGGAAGATGACGGGTGTGAGCGACAAGCAGGTTCGCGAACTTGGGATCGAAATCACACCCCAGCACCCCGAGACAGAGCTGCGAAAGGCGGGGGCGGTGTATGAGAGCGCGACAGCCTTTCGCGATCTATTCGCCACGCACGTCGTGATCGACGACGAACAGCGCTTCGTCACCGGCCAAAACCAGAACTCTGGACAAGAGACCGCGCACGAGATGATGCGCCTGATCGCGCAGCGGTCCCAGCCATGAGCCGCCTTCTCAAGAGAGCACTGCGCATCTTTCTTTTCCTTCCGGCCGTCGGCTTTCTCGTCACAGGACTGCGGTTCGCCGTGGAACCCGCCGGGGCCGTGAAGGGCCTCGCAATGCCCCTCCTCCATGGAGCGGCGCGAAGCTCTCAGATCGGTGACGTGGGCGCACTTTTTCTGGGCATGGGGCTGATGATCCTCACCGCACTCGTCACGCTTAAACGAACATGGTTCGTCGCGCCAGCGATTCTACTCTTTCTCGTCGCCCTCTTGCGGGTTCTGGCCTGGCTCTTCCATGATGCAGCGCTCATGACCCCCATGATCGCTACTGAGATCGTGGTGGGCGGGCTCCTGCTGCTGGCCGCGACAAAGCTTGCTCGCGGGGAGTGATTCCAATGACTCGCGTCATCGCTATTTTCGTTTCTGCCTATGTCCTGGTTGCTGCGTTTCCAGCCTGGGCCGAGTCTCCTCGGCCGAACATCGTCCTCATCCTGGCCGACGATCTCGGCTTCAGCGATGTGGCCCCCTACGGCAGCGAGATCGCAACGCCCACGATCACAGCTCTCGCCGAGGAGGGGGTGCGTTTCACCAACTACCATACGGCGGCGAGTTGCGCGCCCTCCCGAGCAATGCTTTTGACCGGCGTCGACAGCCATCGGGCCGGCGTTCCGAACATCCCCGAAATGCTGCCCCCCGAGCATCTTGAGCAGTCGGGAAACCAGGGCACACTTGGCCATAACGTAGTCACTGTGGCGACGCTCCTGCAGGATTCAGGGTACCGCACCTACGTCGCCGGAAAGTGGCATCTGGGCATGACGCCCAACCTGCTCCCGAGCCGGCGGGGATTCGAACGAACATTCGTGCTCGCCGACAGTGGAGCTGACAATTGGGAGCAGAAGCCGTATCTCCCGATCTACGACAAGGCCAACTGGTTCGCAGACGGCGAAGAAACGGAACTCCCCGAGAACTTCTACTCGTCACGCTTTATTGTCGATAAGACCATCGAGTTCATCGACAGTCATGCGGACGACGACCGCCCCTTCTTCGCCTACTTGCCGTTTCAGGCCGTTCACCTGCCCGTCCAGGCTCCTCAGGAATTTATCGACCGATACATGGGCGTCTATGACGAGGGCTGGGATCGCTTACGCTACGAGCGCCGACAGCGCGCCGTCGAGTTGGGAATCGTGCCGGAGGACGCCGGCATGGTCGCCATGCCCACCACCGAGGATTGGTTCGCTCTCTCGTCTGAACAGAAGCGGTACCAGGCGAAGCGCATGGCCGTGTATGCCGGAATGGTCGAGGCTATGGATTTCAACATCGGGCGCCTGGTCGAGCACTTGAGAGAGATCGGCGAGTACGAAAATACGATTTTCATCTTTACGTCCGACAACGGCAGCGAAGCGGCAGGGCCCGAGGAGCCCGAGTCCCCTCTCACTCGATTCGGCCTGGGAAGCCAGGGGTACTCCACCGACTACGAGACCCTAGGATTGAAGGGAAGCTTCAATTCCATCGGCTCTTCCTTCGCCAGTGCCGCAGCGTCTCCCCTGGCCTACTACAAGTTCTATCTGGGTGAGGGCGGGCTTCGCGTGCCGCTGATTCTCTCCGGAGTGCCCCTTCAAAATGACAAACGAGTCGGGCGAATCGAGTCTGCGTTCACCTGGGTGACGGACATCGCTCCGACGATTCTGGAACTCACTGGCGCGGCGCCCGCCGGCGAGAGATATGGCGGTCGAGTGGTAGAGCCCATGATCGGGCACAGCCTCGTGCCCTTCATCGAAGGTCGAGTGGATCGCGTCTATGCCGAAAAGGATGCCGTCGGGACGGAACTCGCGGGCCACGCTGCGCTCTTCCAAGGCGACTACAAGATCGTGCGGAATCGTGGCCCCGTCGGCGACGGGGAGTGGCGTCTCTACAACATCACCCTCGATCCCGGCGAGACCACCGATCTCGCCCGCACACAGCCCGCGCAACTTCAACGCATGCTCTCTCAGTATCAAGAGTATGCGACGCGGAACGGCGTTCTTGCTGTGCGCCCTGAATACGACCCGCAAAGGCAAGTCGCGATCAACGGCCTGCGAAACCGGGCCCGAACAGGGATCTTGATCGGCCTCTTACTGGGACTGACTTTGCTCTCCTTCTTTTTCTTCAGCCGAGCCTTCTCGGCCAGATAGAGAAAATGAGCGAGAGCGGGGCCTTTGATCCACCAAGCGGGCTGAGTTCCGTCGATAAAAACGAGCCTTTCGATTTATTTAAAAAAATTAAATAAATACTGCGGGGAGGCGGCCGGTATACTTTTGCTGGCGTCCTTTTGGGGCGAACAAACGGCAGAAAGGTCGACCTTTCTGGAGGGACGTTAGCCATCGATTCAAATCACGAAAACGTTTGCCTAGCCCTCTTGGTCGCGGCCGGCCTGCTGGTCCTATCGGTTATACCGATCTGGCCTTACGGACTTTATACCGTGCTCCGTCTCGTGATCACCGGTGTTGCACTCTTTGCGATCTATGGACTGGGAATCAGCAATACGAAACAGACTATTGGACTCGTCGTTGTCGCATTGCTCTTCAATCCGGTGGTTCCGATTCCTCTGCCTCAGTTTATCTGGATTCCCATCGACCTGAGCGTCGCCTTTTGGTTCTGGAAAATTTCTCAAAGCGATGCAGTGATCAACGAATCTGGAGAATAGAGCATTCGAAAGACCCCCTCACCACGACCCCTCTTTTTCCGAACGGCGAAAACCTCTCGATGCCCTTCGAGCATCGTCGCAAGATGGACAGTCGAAAGAAAACACACGCCCAAGATCGGGCCAGCGCTCAAAACTGACATTTTTACCGACAAAAATGCTGGGATGACATAAAGAGTTGAGATTGCAACGCCCTAGCCCTTCACCAACAGGGCGGCATCCACTGGAAGAGCGCGAAGGGGTCATGCCTTCAAACCTTCGCAGAAAGAAAACCAACCGATCCACTAAGCGCCTGGTCCACGGCACGTGCACCCACCGCCCACCTCGTCCGCGTTTCCCGCCGGGAAGTCTCGCCCATTCGTGACGGGCACCGCCGAACACGCATCTCGACGATTCTGACATTTGTGTGATAATCTGTCAGAATCACGAGTGGTGCCCAGAACGGCTTGACTCATCCGAAGCCAGTCCGCGAACAAATAGAAGAAGTTCCTTATGAGAGGCTGAATGAAGAATTGGATGCTCCGAATCATCGGTTTTCTACTTATGGGAGCCGCGATCATTTGGATCTTTTTTCCCGATGGTTACGCCCTTCGCGGTCCACTCCTTGACTCAATGTTAGGGCGTGAGGCCCCGGCCCCGACACAGGAGATGTCCGACGGAAGACTCCGTGCGCCGGATGGTTACGACGTGACACTCTGGGCCCAAAACTTGGGGGATGCTCGTTTTCTTCGCGTGACCCCTGAAGGCTCACTGCTCGTATCGCAGACGCGGCTCGGCCAGATCTCGCTCGTTCTTGCAGACCATGACGGAGACGGCCTTTCCGACGGCTCTCGCGTCATCGTAGAAAACCTTGACCGTCCCCACGGCTTCGACCTTAGAGAAGGCTCGATCTATATCGGTGAGGCGACGGCCATTGCGCGAGTCCCCTTCGAAGAGTCGGGCCTTGACACCATTTCTCTCACAGGGGAAGTTGAACGAATCGCAGAGGGCATACCCGAAGGAGGAAATCATTGGCGACGCAGCCTTCGGTTCGGCCCGGATGGGCGCATCTACGTGACAGTCGGATCTAGCTGCAACGTCTGCGAAGAGGAAGATCCCCGCCGAGCGGCCCTTCTTCGATTTGAGGCCGACGGCTCTGGCGAAACAACTTTCGCCACAGGACTCCGAAATACAGTGGGGTTCGATTGGCAGCCGGGGACCGATGCCCTCTACGGAACCGACAATGGTCGCGATTTGCTTGGCGACGACGAGCCGGCCTGCGAGCTCAATCACATCATCGAGGATGGCTTTTATGGCTGGCCCTACGCAAACGCAAACGCGAACTCTCAAATTGAGGCAGACCCCGACTTCGGCCCCGGCAACGAAGACCGGATTGCCGACAGCCTCGCACCCGCCCATTCCTTTCGTGCACATAACGCCCCGCTCGGGATCACATTCATTCGCCGCAGGGACGCAGACCCCGCGTATCGCGGCGCCGCACTCGTAGCCCTGCACGGCTCTTGGAACCGCTCCACCCTCGACGGATATCAAGTCGTTTCGCTTCACTGGGGCGCAGACGGCCAGATTACCGAACGCCCCTTTCTAACAGGCTTTGAGGAAAATGGAGACGTCATGGGGCGCCCGGTTGACATTGCAGAGGGAACGGACGGAGCGATTTACATCAGCGACGACTACGGGAAAGCGGTCTATCGAGTTTCCAGACATGACTCGAATGCACCGAGCTTAAAAAGACCCAATGCATTTAGAGCGGCTGCCGCTGCCACACACACAAGCGGCTTCACTGCAGGCGAGCGACTCGACGACCTGTCCCCGACAAACCGAGTCGCCTTGGAGGAGCGCGGGGGCGAAATATTCAAGGAAAAGGCCTGCGCGACCTGCCATATCGCCTCTGAATCGCTCCCCGGGGTCTCACTCAAAAAACTCGAAAACCTTAGATCTCGGTACAACATCGATGAGCTCGCAATATTCTTTGCTGCACCCCAACCCCCCATGCCCATCGTTGACCTTTCCGAAGCGCAAAGGCGTGCGCTCGCGGTCTACGTGCTTTCAACCTACGGCGACTAACACATTTCCGCTCGGCTGCGAAAATGACTAGTCCTCCCAACCTGTCTATCACACGCGCACAGCGCATTAAGGATCTCTCATGAAGTCTCGACGCCTCGGTACCAGCGCCATAGCTGTTTCTGAAATTTGCATGGGCACAATGACCTTCGGCAACCAGGCCGACGAGAAGATGAGCCTGCGCATCCTGGACAAGGCCTTCGACGCCGGGATCAACTTCTACGACACGGCCGAAAACTACCCTGTCCCGCCAGATCTGAAGTGGGTGGGTCGCACTGAAGAGATCATTGGAAAGTGGCTCGCAACAAAAGATCGCGACGCCATCATCCTCGCCACAAAAGTCTGCGGCCCAAGCCATGGATGGCTGAAAGCCTCACAGCGTGCCGGCATGACCGCTCTCGATCGACACAACATCACTCGCGCGGTCGAAGCCAGCCTCAAACGACTCGGCACAGATTATGTCGACCTCTATCAGACGCATTGGCCGGATCATGGCACCGCTTTCGATGACACCATGGAGGCACTCAACGAGCTGATCTGCGCTGGCAAGGTGCGCATAGTCGGCTGCAGCAATGAAACCAGTTGGGGTCTGATGAAGAGCCTCGAAACGTCGCGCCGGCGCGGAGTCGCCGAATACCAGACGATTCAAAACAACTTCAGCATGAATAATCGCCGATTCGAGGATGAACTGGCACAAGTCTGTCGTGAGGAAGGCGTCAGCCTCATTCCCTATTCGCCGTTGGCCGGTGGCGTCCTATCGGGAAAGTACAACGGCGGCGCACGACCCGAAGGCGCGCGCTTCTCACAGTACTCTGAAATGGGCAAACGGCAGGCCGCTATGACCAATCGGTTTGCAGGCGAGAAGGCCCTCGCCTCCACGGAACGCCTCATGGCCATCGCCGCGGATCTTGAAATGTCTCCCGTCACACTCGCGATCGCCTGGTCAAAGCAACATGACTTCGTGGCTTCAACCATCGTCGGCGCGACCCATGAAGACCAACTGCCCGAAATTTTTGCGGCGAGCAACATTGAGCTGGACAAGCCCACCATGAGGGCCATCAAGGGCGTCAGCCGAGACATCCGGTACCCGATGGGATAGCCGCGACGGTGAAATCGACCATCACACTCACGAAGTGAGACTCGCACTCTCTTGAGTCCTCAGACTTAACGCGTGCGCCTAAAGTGAGCCGGCCCCCTTCGAAAGCCTTGAAACATCGAACTTAAGGCAACCCCAGCTAACAATGAAAACCCCCGAACATCTCGTATTCATGAGATAGTTCGGGGGCTTAGATGGAGCACGAGACCAGATTCGAACTGGCGACCCTCACGTTGGCAACGTGATGCTCTACCAGCTGAGCTACTCGTGCCGAAAACTTGCGCGGGAGTGGATTTTTACTGAACTGCAGCCCTGGAGTCAACAATCTTAGGCCTGGCTCTCTAAAATGATTATCCCCGCAGGAAAACCTTTAGAGCTTAACTACATTCGCGTAGTGTCCCTCGAGCCTCTGAGTGGCGTTGCGAGTGTCAAAAATACAACGGCCTTTTGCGACCAGGCCGGCGTAATCCACCTCCGAATGGTCGGTCAAAATAACGATGATATCCGCCTCCTGGATGACTTCGTCCGTGAGATCGACACCCTTAAAACGATGCTCGCCCACCTCGCATTCGGCCACATATGGGTCGTGAAAGCTCAACTCGGCTCCTCGCTCGGCCAAATGACTCATCACATCCAGTGCGGGAGACTCGCGCATATCGCCAATATCCCGCTTGTAAGCCACTCCCATAATAAGCACCCGTGCGCCATTCACAGCCAATCTCTGTCCGTTGAGCAGGTCCGCCACTCGGTCAACGACATGCTCGGGCATCGAACTATTAATTTCTGTCGCCAGTTCGATAAAGCGAGCGGAAAAGTTAAGCGACTTCATCCGCCACGAGAGATAGCTGGGATCCACGGGGATACAGTGCCCTCCGAGTCCCGGGCCGGGTAAGAACTTCATAAAACCGTACGGCTTCGTGGCTGCGGCCTCAATCACTTCCCAAACGTCGAGCCCCAGCCGTTCACACATCAACGCCACTTCATTGGCCAAGCCAATATTGATTGCTCTAAATGTATTTTCGAGCAGCTTGACCATCTCGGCCGACTGCGTAGAAGAGACAGGGACAATTTCATCAAAAATGCTGGCAAACAAACGGCCCGCCAAGTCGGTGCAAAGAGGGGTCTCCCCGCCCACCACCTTAGGCACATTGCGAACGACGAACTTTTCGTTGCCTGGGTCAATTCGTTCCGGCGCAAAAGCCAAAGCGAAATCTTCGCCCACGCGCAATCCCGTCCCCTCCAATTCCGGAATAAAGAGGTCATGCGTGGTCCCGGGATAGGTGGTACTTCCGAGTACGATCAACTCCCCTTCGTGCAGCCGATCGCGCACCTGCTCCACAGCGCGAGCCATAAAAGACACGTCAGGATCTCGAGTCTTCGTCAGGGGCGTGGGCACACAGATATTCACCACCTGAACCTGATGAAGTGCGTCAAAGTCTGTTGTCGCGGAGATGCGGCCCGCCTCCCGCATCGCAAGCAGATCAGAACTCGATACGTCGCCGATATACGACCGACCAGCCTCGATGGCCTCGATCTTTTCAGCATCGATATCAAAACCGATGACATGAAAGCCTGCTTTGGCAAACTCGACGGCCAGAGGTAAGCCTACGTATCCCAAACCGATCACTCCGATCTGGGCCGTTCGGTCATCGATCTTTTGTCCTAGTTCCTCAAGCCTCTCTCGACTCATCCCTCGGCTCCTTGGGATTGCTCATTTCTATTCAATCCCCCAAAATAATCCGCAAAATAGACATACCCTGACCAAAGGGTGAGTGCCGTTGCAATGCCCAAAAGTGTCAAACCCACTTTCTGGGCCGGCAACCCTAAAGTCGTATAGTGAAATAAAAGGGCCCCCACAGAGAAGTTCTGCATCAAAGACTTCAATTTCCCTTGCCACGAAGCTCCCACCACGTGACCGTCCGAAGAAGCCATCCCTCGTAAACCGGTGACCGCCAACTCTCGACCGATAATGACCACCACCATAAACGAGGCCCAGATAGGAATCCGGCCACACGCCACCAACATAATTAAGGCCGTTGAGACCAATAGTTTGTCCGCCAGCGGATCAAGCAATTTGCCCATACGAGTAATGCTGGCCCCCCCGCTTCGGCGCGCCAGCCAGCCATCCAAGATGTCCGATAGGGCCGCCACAATAAAAGCCCAGGCCATCACTTGGCTGCCCAATTTTGTCTGCCCCCATTCCGTAGGCACTAAAAGAAGTGCGGGGACCATGGCAATGCGAACCATCGTGACCGTATTGGGCCAATTCCAAAATGTCTCTCGATGTTCTCGCCGCATCGCAAAGCCGGAACGAGCCGCTGGCTTAGAGCGGTCGCCTTCGGAATCGGAGCCGGATGGATCAGTCCGCTCACTCGTCATTCGCTCTGGATCCTCCATTTCGGAGTCATCGACCACTTTGGACACATCTCCCCAAAACTCACTCCATTCCCATAAGCGGGACAGCGCTACCCCCACCCGATTCAGAAATGAGTTATTCGCGACCGTCAGCCGATACTACTTCAGAATTCCGGTGGATCAAAAACCACTTTTCACTGGTCAATGAGACGGGAGGACCTGACTTCTTGCCACAGACTCACTGATCGGCGGCAAGAAGCGGCCACGCCCGCGTATACTTGGTATAAAACCTCAACACTCGAGCCACATAGGCGCGGGTTTCTGGATAGGGTGGAACGCCCTCGTAGCGGTCCACCGTCGTAGGCCCTGCATTGTAGGCGGCCAGCGCGTGCTCAAGCGCATCATATCTTTCGAGCAACGATTTGAGGTACTGCACCCCACCGCGCACGTTTTGAGACGGCTCAAATGGAGCCTCGACCCCCAATTCGGCGGCCGTTTCTGGCATCAATTGCATCAAGCCAAGTGCGCCCGCACGAGAAATCGCATTCGTCTGAAAATTGGATTCTGCCGCCACCACGGCCTTAACGAGTGCGGGATCCACTTCTTGCGCATCCGCGATCTCCTCGATGAGTCGATTTAATTCACGACGGGATAACGGATGAGAAGTGGCCTGTGGAGACAAAGCCAGCCCTCTTTCCGGCATAATCATGGCTCGATAGCGATGATCCTGAGGCCGATCCGTGAAATGAACGGTTCCGTGTGCGTCCGTAAACATAAAAACCCCAGATTCCGCTGAGTCCGGAAGACCTAAGAAGAAGACGCCCAGAAAGCCGAGAAACATCGCGTAAGAAAGCCAAACCTTGGGCGGCTTCTCTCGATGAATCACAAATGCTCTCGCCGAGCTCCACTTCAACATTGAACGTTCTCTTCTGTTTACGGTTCTGAAAGGTTGCGCTCTCCTCAAACGCGCTCACTCACCTATCGGACAGCCCGGGACTTCACCTGAGCGATGCCCCAGGGGGGCGACTGGGACGCCGATCTGCCCTTGAGCCGAATGTCCTGGCCAGCCAAAACGGGTCCGTGAATGGATCCATATCGTTTCAGAATGAAGGCATGCCCTGTAGGTCCAGAGAGCTAGTCTATGGCCTTACTCATCACACAGAGGTCTTTTGAGGCGTGTCTCACCGCTTCTAAAAGGCTTCCGAGGAATTTTCGCATCTACGCTCTCCCACGGTCACACCCCAATATCCCATGTGGGCCCACGCGAGGCGGCCGCTGCTCCTCTTCTGGGATTGTCTCCTTTCCATGGCTGGAGGTCTTCAAGAAGCGAACCCTGATCTCGGTTCTCATCGCAGGAACCCTATGGATCTGCATGACGGCTCCCCTCCATGCACTCATCCTCGATGACGGGGATGGATCTGGAAATGTCAGCGCACCCGATCCGGACCCGGGTTGGAGCCATGTCGCTCAGCACCTCGGCGGGCCTTCGGCCGTCTACCTCGGCTGCCAATGGGTGCTCACAACAGAACATGTTGGCGTCACCATCGTTGTGATCGAAGGCGAACGGTTTAATCCCGTTCCAGGGTCCGTCACACCCGTCATGAATATCGACGATACGCCCACTGACCTCGTCCTTTTCCGAATCAGCCAAGACCCCAATTTGGCACCTCTTACTCTCGCTTCTCGGTCTCCTCTTTTTGAACAGCCCGTGGTCATGATGGGGTACGGTGCTTCTCGAGGCTCAGCTTTGACGGTTCCTCTCTTTGAACGTGGACTCATGGATGGTTTTTTGTGGACCAAAGGAGGAATCAAACAGTGGGGGACAAACCGAATCTCAGGAAGCCGGCAGTGGATTGAGCACAACGGAACCCGAACGCTGGCTTTCCCTCTGATCTTTGATCGAATCGAGCACCCAGACGGAACGCGTCAAGAAGCAGCCGCAGGCCGAGGCGATTCAGGTGGAGCCGTGTTCGCCGATATGGACCCCGTCTTTCCAGAAAGAGGGTCGGTCCTCGCAGGCTTACTCTTCAGCGTGAGCAGCACGGATTCGCAGCCCCCCAATTCAACCATGTACGGCAATACCAGCTGGGTCGCTGATCTCGCTCACTATCATGATCAAATTATAGAAGTCGTCTCATCCGCCCCAGCCAGCGCGCCCGAACTCAGTGCCAATCATTTCCCCACACCTTTCGTGTGCTCCGATTCGACCTATTCTCCGCCACCTTCGCGTCTCGCTCTGGCCCTCGGCGGATCACTGCTTGTCCTCTCTTTGCTTGGGTTCGGACTGCTTTTGCGTAGGGGCCTAAGGAGACGACGGACACCTCCTCTTTAGAAAACGCGATAGATCAACCCAAAAGCGCCCAGAGACGAAAAAAGAAGGACCCCTTGGCGGATTCGGGATCCACCAAAATGATCGGCCATGCGCGTCGAAGCCCAAAAACCCAAAGCCGCAGCTGGCACCAAAATCAGGCCTGCAGCTAGGGCCGATAAAGTAAAGCGCCCTGTCCAAGTCAAGCCGAGCAAGGAAAACGCATTTCCCACGACGAAGAAGTGGGCCAGCGTTCCTCGCAAACGACCCGGCGAAACATCTTGATGGAGCAAGGCGAGCGGCGGGCCGGGAATAGAAGCGGTGGTTCCCATAAAACCCGAGAGCACTCCTGCGGCTAACAGGGATCCGGGCCGAGGGGCTACCTTTAATCCGAACAAAGACAGACTCACTGCGATGAGAATCATCGCACCGATGAGTAGCGAGAGGTTACGCGGCTCGATCCAACTCAAAACACCGAGAGCCACGACGACACCCAGCGCTTGTCCACTCATGGGCACGCCTAAAGTACGGCGATCCACAGCGCCTCTCTCTCGCCAACTAATCGCTAAAGAAAGTATCAACATCGTGACTAGGATCGGTCCGGGAACCCAGTTCGGATTTAGATAAATCAAAACGGGAGCCGCCATCAACGCAAGCCCGAAACCAAAGAGCCCCTGCGCAAGGGCCCCCAGGAAGACCACCAGAAGCGGAAGTCCCAGTGTGACCCACGAAACATCGAAAACCACTGACTATTCCGGTGTTACATAGGCCGATGTAATCCCGCCGTCCACCATAAAGGTCGTCCCTGTGACATACGATGAGGCATCGGAAGCCAGATAGAGAACGGCCTTGGCCAACTCATCGGCCTCGGCCAAGCGGCCCATGGGAATATGGACCAGACGTTTGGCCTTCTGAACAGGATCCGCCAGAAATTCCTCAAGCAGCGGAGTCCGAACAGGACCCGGGCAAAGCGCATTGGCGCGTATTCCTTGCCGCGCATATTCAACTGCGATTTCGCGCGTCATCGCCAAGACCCCTCCCTTACTTGCCGTGTAGGCAATTTGCGAGGTGGCCGCCCCCATGACCGCAACAAAGGAGGCTGTATTGATGATCGACCCACCCCCACTGTCGAGCATCGCCGGAATCCCATACTTACAGCCAAGGAAAACGCCTTTCAGGTTTACATCAATGACCCAATCCCAGATATCTAAGGGGGTCTCAACAGGCGAGCCGTCGCCTTCAGGAAAGATGCCAGCATTGTTGAAGAGGATGTGCAGTCCACCCGTATGACTCACCGCCGCCTCAACCGCCGCTCGCATCTGATCATCATCAGACACATCCGCCAAGACAAGGACGGCTTTTCCTCCGGCCGTCTCCACTTGCTCCACAGTGACACGTCCACTTTCCTCATCTCGATCGCAGACAACAACATGGGCGCCCTCGGCTGCGAGTGTCAACGCAGCCTCGCGGCCGATACCACTGCCTGCGCCTGTGATCAAAGCCGTCCGGCCGTCAAGCGATGTTTCTTTTGCGTGTCCCATCTCACCCTCTCTTCGCCGGTTTACATTGACTTGTATTTTACAGAACACACCGTCTTCATAAAGGTCAGGCTTACGAATGTTTCGTGGGTCCTACGCCGCTACGTTCCCCCCCCGCCAAGACAGAGCCTGGACTCAGGCCCTATGCGGCCCCACCCAAAGCTTTGGAACCTCATGATCTCTCAAGTGAATCGAAGCCGACCGAGATCAAGCAGCAAGCCAACTCGCGCTCGAATCTGCTCTTCAGATTCAGGAATCACCTCGAGCATGCGCTCGAAATCAAAACCCGCTTGCGCTAATTCCAAAATCGAAACCGACAAAGGATCCAGCTCATAGCCCTCCTTCTCACCGTTCTCTAAATGCACGGAAAAAGTGGTACAGGGCGTTAAACTCTCCAAGGCTTCCGATTCAAGACCGCTCATGGACTCAATCCAAGAGAGAAACAAAGGCCGGACCTCTTGCATTGGAGGAATGAAAGCAATCGCTACACCCGGCACGCGGTTCCCCTGAGACGATTCAGACCGTCCCACTCCCTCTCCCCTCAAAACAAGCACCGGTGGTTTGCCCTGAACCGAAAAGGCCACCTCCACAGGCTCACGAAATGAAATGACGGCCTCTGTGGCTACAAAAACGCCTCCTTTTGAGAGCTCCATTTCATAAGCGTCCCGTGCGCCTTGAACACTCTCGAAAGAAACAGCCAGGTGCTGGCTATCGAGCAGATCAGCTTCATCAGAGTCACGCTTTGTCATAGCTTGGTTTGTATCGGCGACTCTCGAGTAAAACTGGGGCCAAGAACCAATCGAGCTGCACACGCATAGGCATTTATGCCCAGCATCTCCGTTTTCCGTCAGATGCGCTCAAAATATCGGGCGCGCTCAAAGTCAGTCACGGCCCGTTGGGAGGCTTTGAGCTCTGTCCTCGCAAAGTGCAGCAAGTGCTCTACGACCTCGCCTCCAAAAGCCTTTTTGGGGAAATCACTTGCCGAAAATGCCGCAATCGCCTGCTCTAGCGTTTCTGGGACGCGGGGGAGATCATGCGCCAAGTACCCATTTCCCTCAAATAGAGGGCCCGGATCTATCCGTTGCTCGATCCCTTCCAGCGCCGCGGCCAAGAGACCGGCGTAGACCAGATAGGGATTCGCATCGCCGCCCGGAATGCGACATTCCACACGCAAACTTGGGCCGTGCCCCACAACTCGAAAGCCCACGGTCCGGTTGTCGTAGCTCCAAGCAATCCGGGTGGGCGCGAAGGTATCCTCCACATAACGTTTATAAGAATTTGAGTTGGGCGCAAAAATCAACGCCAAGCACGAAGCGTGCTCCAGCAAGCCGCCTACAGCGTGCCTAAAAGACTCGCTAGGCCGAGCACTCGTCCCCGGAATAGGCTCCCCGTCCCCTGCAAAAAGAGATTGACCGTCTGGATCGGTCAAACTCATATGAACGTGCAGACTATTGCCGGCATGGTCAGTATGCCACTTCGCCATAAATGTCAGCGAAGCCTCATTTTGAGCCGCTATTTCCTTAGCGGCCAGTTTATAGATCACATGCCGATCGGCCATCTCCATCGCTTCGGCATAGCGCAGATTGATTTCATGTTGGCCCGGACTTGCTTCTCCCTTACTGAACTCAACAGGGATCCCCGAAGCATCCACTCCCCTTCGAATACTGCCCAACACGGGCTCAGCAAAACCACTGGAAAGAATATGATAGTCCTCGTTGTAGTCTTGGCTGAGTTCCAGCCCGCTATACCCTTTTGAGCGTGCGGACTCGAATGTGTCCTTGAAGAGAAAAAACTCAAGCTCACTCGCAAAATGTGGCAAGACGCCGCGCTCTGAGGCGCGTGCAAGTTGTGCCTGGAGAATACTCCGAGGAGCCACTGCAATGGGAAGGTTTTGCTCTTCTTCAATCAGATCACACATGACGATGGCCGTCTTCTCCAACCAAGCGGCCACCCGTACCGATTCCCAATCCGGCACGGCCCGCATATCGCCATAGCCAGACTCCCAACTCGTGAAGCCGAAGCCTTCGGTGGGAACCATTTCCATATCGCTCGCGAGCAAGTAGTCACACGCGTGCCAGGCGCCGGACGCAATCTCGTCCATAAAGAACCGCCCCACCATGCGCTTGCCCATCAAGCGGCCATATAGATCGGGAAAAACCGTCATCACGGTTTCGATTTGGCCCGACTCGATGGCTTCTTCAAGTTCGCCCCGACTCAGGCAGCCCGTCAGTTTCATCCTTCACTCCTCGGCCGAACTGGACATATCTACGGGAGAATCGCCAAGCCTCTGCTCATTCTGAGGTCGGTTCATCCTCGACCGCACGAAACAAAGAGAGCTGCGGCAACTCTTCATCGACATTTACAGGAACCGGATAGTCACCCGAAAAGCACCCGTCACAGATTCCCACCTTGAGTTCTTGAGCGGCCGACCTTCGCAAACCTTCCAAAGAGAGATAGCCCAGGGAATCCGCGCCCAACATCTCTCGAATCTCGTCCACACTATGCCGATAGGCAATCAACTCTTCTCGGTTCGGAGTATCAACCCCGTAGTAGCAAGAGCCGACAGACGGAGGGCCCGAAATTCGAATATGCACCTCGCGTACTCCCGCGGCCCGGAGCATCGCAACAATCTTAATCAACGTTGTGCCTCGAACAATCGAGTCATCGATCAACACGATTCGCTTTCCATCCAGAAAACTTCGAATGGCGTTGTGTTTCACTTTCACGCCAAAGTTCCGGATTGACTGCGCGGGCTCGATAAAGGTCCGCCGAACATAATGATTGCGAATCAGAGCCGTATCGTATGGAATGCCCGACTCCTCAGCATATCCAAGCGCGGCTGCATTCCCGGAATCCAAAACGGGGACCACCATATCCACGGGCACCGCATGCTCTCGAGCGAGGATGCGCCCCAGTTCTTTTCGATATGCATAGACATTATTCCCGCTCAGGTTCGAGTCAGGGCGAGCGAAATACATATACTCAAAAACACAAAAATGCTGTGGGGCATTCCGAGCCAGGGGCCATAAACTGCGAAGCCGCCCTCGACGAATTACGACGACTTCTCCGGGCTCAACGTCTCGCTCAAAAGTGGCCCCAATCAAATCCAGGGCACAGGTTTCACTCGCGAGAACCCACGCTCCGTCGAGACGTCCTAGGCTGAGAGGCCTAAAGCCGCTGGGGTCCCGTGCACCAATCATCGCATCGTCAGTCAGCAAGGCCACACTGAAGGCCCCCTTCACCCGACTGATGGCATCAATAAATCTCTCTTCCATCGTCGCTTCACGCGAGCGCGCGAGCAGATGAAGCATCACTTCGCTGTCCGCCGTAGAGCCAAAAATCGCTCCCCGCCCCTCAAGCTCTCGACGAATCGCCACCGCATTCACAATATTGCCGTTGTGCGCGATGGACACCGGGCCGCCATCGGTGTTTGCGCAGATCGGCTGGGCGTTTCGCAGTAGACTCTCACCGGCCGTCGAATAGCGTACGTGCCCCACCGCATGCCGGCCTTTGAGGCGCGATAATGCCTTCTCTCCGAAGGTGTCGGCCACCAGCCCCATGGCGCGATGCGCCGTGTGCTCTCGGCCGTTGGAGGCGACGATTCCGCAGCTCTCTTGTCCGCGATGCTGAAGTGCATAGAGACCCAAATACGTAATGTGAGCCGCTTCGTCATGGCCGTGGATCCCAAAGACACCGCACTCGTCATGAAAATGATCGGCCTGATGCTCTTTAAAAAGAGCTTGCTCCGAATCCGGAGTGAGTGGCAGGCTGAACTTCATTTCAATCTCCCTCGCGCCCTTCAAGATGGACTCGGCTTGCTTGAGAGCTTGCGCCGAATCGAGGCTCGCCAGGGTCCGAAAACGGATTTATGCCTAAAAGGACTGCCCTCGAACGGTCTATTCATCGTTTGAAAAACCCCCCATTCGCCGCCACGCGGAAATCTTTTCCACCCACCCTGTGCTCCCCAAGTGTATCGGAGCTAGGGGGCGGCCTCAATGCAAACCCTCGTCTTGCGGAACCTTGGTGAATTCCGCCTCGATCACTGGGCCGCGTGACTCAACTCCATCAGGGCCCGGTTTTTTCTCCTGGGGGGGGCTTCAAGGCCTGCGCGAGACCCGCGCCCACGGCCGCCAATGGCAACACACTCGTTAAGGGCATCATGCAATAGAGGCCCGACATAACCGCTCCTAACCACTTTCGCTTTTTTGAAAACCCAAGGCTCGGAGCCAACCACCAGCCGACAGCGCCCCCCGCGAGCAGGCCCACGCTCAAACCGACAGGCCCCAACGTAACGAGGTCCACGGCATCCAGGAATCCTCCCGCGAACACCGCTGTCAAAAGGGGTTTTAGCTTGTCCGAAGTTCGGTTGAGAACCCGACTCTTCTCAGACTCTTGCCCATCGTCCACAAAGACCCCCGGAGAACTCCCAAAAGCCAAAACGCTTTCCCATTTCGAAACCGCGCCAGGTCATGCAGAGCGTCTAGATCGAAACGTAGCCCGAAAGCGCTGCTGAAGCCGGAGAGCCAAAGGCAATCAGGCGAGGCGCCACCAGACATACCCCATGAGCAAGTAAAACATCACAGGCAGTGCCAAAAGAACCGCGTCAATTCGGTCAAGGATGCCGCCCATGCCCGGCAATAGCGCTCCTGTATCCTTCACATCTGCATCGCGCTTTAAAAGCGACTCCACCAGATCACCCACAATCCCCACCGGGCAGAGGATCAAGGCCAAGCCAACAGCGATGGGCATAGGAAGAAACACAGAGTACTCCGGCCACATCAGGTCAAAGAAGAGCTTGACACAAAAGCCTCCAAACGTGCCTAGTACGATGCCCCCTAAGGCGCCCTCCAAGCTCTTGTTCGGGCTGATCTCCCGAGCCAGCTTACGTCGCCCCCAAGCTCGACCAGCGAAATATGCCCCCGCATCGCACATCACGACAACCACCACACAAAACAGCATGAGGAAAATTCCGGACTCCGGATCAAGCCCCATTTCAGATAGCCGGTCTATTCCGTAATGATCCGTGACTGAACGATCGAAGAAGCGCAGAAGCACCGCATGCGATAACAACCAAGCCACATAAAAGACACCAAAAAAGGTCCCTGAGATACTCGCCAGGGCCTCATGAATCTGGGCTTTACCCAACTGGGCCACCATCAGCACCAGCAACGAAGCCGTCATCAGCAATGTCGCTAAGTACCCGCTGCTCAGCCAGGCTACAGCAATGACAGCCGACCCAAAAGCAAGGCCCGTCACTACCAGAGGCCTCGCCCCTTTGCCTTCAATCAGTTGATAAAACTCACGCTGAGCAAGCAAACCAATGACCAGCACAGCCAAGAGGTACGCATAGCCCCCAATCACAATGAGATAAGTCACGAGCGGGACGAGAACAGCCGCTGTCATCAAGCGACGGGTCAGGTCACTGAGAGGCTTACGTGGGTTAAGTTCGGGCAGGGGTGTAGACGGATGCGGGTGGATGCCCTCTCCCGTTCTTTCCCCTTCGACTTGGGACGTGAACTCGCTCATGGGCGGATGATACACCAGACAGCGCTCAACTCCCCCTTCAAAGTCGAGACCGCCTAACGACCGGTATGGCCGAAGCCACCGGTCCCCCGCTCAGTCTCGTCGAGTTGCTCCACTTCTGAAAACACCACCGAAGCCACTGGAGCCACGACCAATTGAGCAATCCGATCCCCGCGGCAGACCGTAAAAGGCGTGTCTCCGAGGTTAATCAGAATGACCTTGATCTCGCCTCGATAGTCGCGATCAATCGTGCCCGGCGCATTCGCCACCGTCACACCGTGCCGCAGAGCCAGACCGCTTCGAGGCCGTATCTGCCCCTCAAACCCATCAGGCAAAGCGATGGAAAAACCCGTCGGAACAAGAGTCCTCTCACCCGGCGCCAGTTCATGATCGGAGCTCAGAGCCGCTCTCAAATCGACGCCGGCTGCGCCCTCGGTGGCTGGAAAAGGCAACGGCAGCCCAGTTCCACTGGGCTGCCGTGCAATACGAACCTTTGCCGCTTCGACCATCCGAAGAACTACTCGGACTCAGCGGCTGCGTCGGCCAAGGCTTCCTTTCGCGAGAGACGAATTCGGCCGGCAGGGTCAATGTCGATGCATTTCGCAAGCACCTCATCGCCCTCATTCACGACATCGGTCACATTCTCAACCCGCCCATCGGCCAAATGGCTGATGTGAATCAAACCATCCGTGCCAGGGAAGATCTCGGCGAATGCACCAAAATCGGCCACTCGTTTGACCTTCGCCAAGTACACTTTGCCGATCTCCGCTTCCTGGGTGAGCTCGCCCACCATTGAAAGGGCCTGCTCCACAGAGGCGCCATCGGAACCGAAAATGGAGACTCGTCCCGAATCCTCGACATCAATCTTGGCACCCGTTGTTTCCTGTATGGCCCGAATCACTTTGCCTCCAGGCCCAATGATGTCGCGAATCCGATCTGGCTTGACGAACATCACTTCAAGTCGAGGTGCAAACTCATGCAACTCCGCTCGCGGCTCAAGACTCCCCAGTTCGGAGGCGGTCTCTTCTCGCATGCAGTTCAGGATATGGAGTCGTCCCTCACGGGCCTGAGCCAGAGCCGTCTCCATAATGTCCCAATCGATTTGCTTCACCTTGATGTCCATCTGCAGCGCGGTGATCCCAGCCTCAGTCCCCGCCACCTTGAAGTCCATATCCCCGAGATGATCTTCATCACCGAGAATATCCGAGAGGATCACTGTCCTCTCGCCATCGGTAATGAGTCCCATGGCAATGCCGGCGACAGGCGCCTTCATGGGCACACCCGAATCCAGCAAAGCCAAAGTCGAGCCGCAGACGGCCGCCATCGAAGAGGACCCGTTGGACTCGAGGGTCTCACTGACTAGACGAATCGTATAGGGAAAGTCTTCATGCTCAGGAAGAACAGGTGTAATGGCTCGCTCTGCCAGCGTGCCATGCCCCACTTCACGCCGCCCCGGACCACGCAAAGGCCGAGCTTCGCCCACCGAGAAAGGAGGGAAGTTATAATGGAGCATGAAAGCTTTCTTAAAGCGCCCCACCATACCGTCGATAGTCTGCTCGTCGGAACCGCTCCCCAGCGTGCAGTTGACCATGGCCTGGGTTTCACCGCGAGTAAAGAGAGCCACGCCGTGCGGACGGGTCACCGCTCGCACTTCACATGCAATCTGACGGATTTCATTGTTCTTACGTCCATCAATCCGCTCACCTGTATCCAGCACTCGATCTCTCATCAGATCGGCACCCACATCATGAAGAAGGTGAGAAACGTTTCCGCGCAATGCAGCCAAGCCGCTGCGCCGCTCTTCCCAACCGGCCAATGTATCAATGGACACCTTCTCATTTGAGTAAGCATCCATGTACTCAGCAATCACTTCCTTCTCAATCGCTTTGACAGCCGAGCTTCGATCGTGCTTGGCTTGGATACGGAAGGCCTCGGCCAAACGATCTCCGGCCTTGCCTCGAAGCTCAGCCTCAAGCTCCGAAAGATCCTTCGGTGCGGGCGGAACCAGCTTTTCTTTTCCAATCGTTTTCTGAAAAGCCTCAATCACGTCGATGATCTCAAGGACCTTCTCATGGGCATGCTTCAGCGCAACCAGCATCTCCTCTTCGGGGATCTGATCACCTCCGCCCTCCACCATCACAATGGAGCCACGTGTACCCGCAACGATCAGTTCGAGATCAGCCTCTTCCTTTTGCTCGGGAGTGGGGTTGATGACGAAATCTCCCTCAATCCGACAAATCCGAACGGCTCCAATCGGTCCCAAAAAGGGCAGGTCCGAAATAGAAAGCGCCGCAGAGGCACCCACAAAGGCACACATATCAGCCGAGCAATCGGGATCCGACGAAAGAACCGTCGCCGTAATCTGGGTTTCATCGTTATAGCCTTCCGCAAACAGCGGCCGGATCGAACGATCGATGAAGCGCGACACCAGGACTTCTCGGTCCGAGAGTCGGCCTTCTCGCTTAAAAAAACCGCCGGGGATCTTGCCTGCGGCCGCAAACTTTTCGACGAAGTCCACAGTCAGTGGAAAAAAGTCGATTCCGGGGCGAGGCGTTGAATGAACGGCGGTGACCAAAACTGAGGTTCCGCCGTAACTCACGACGACTGACCCAGCCGCTTGCTTGGCCATACGGCCGGTTTCAAGCGTCATAGTGCGACCACCAATCTCAATAGATGTGGTCGTTGGTTCAAACCAATAAGGCATTACAGTATTCTCCTATCCGCTTTCCCAAGACTTTGCTTGGGGCGGAGTGTTTCCGGTACGGAAGTCACCAGAGAGGAGATCGCATTGAAATGCAGGATCACTCATACACAAAGCATCGAGGCTTCGTGTATGACTAACTCCCGCATTCCCTCACGGAACCCATCATTTGGCACCGTCCGGATTTGGTTGAGGTTAAACTCGTTCCACCCCCCGGTGAACGAAACCTCATCTGGTTCTTCTCCCAACAGACACCTGTCTGCAGGATAAAACCTATTTAACGACGCAAACCGAGCCGCTCAATGAGCTGACGGTAACGTTCGTAGTCCTTTCGCTTCAGATAATCCAACAGGCGCCTTCGCTGACTGACGATTCTCAGTAGGCCACGACGCGAGTGGTGATCTTTCTTGTGTGTTTCGAAGTGTACAGAAAGCTGCTTGAGCCGATCTGTGAGAAGAGCCACCTGGACTTCAGTCGAACCCGTGTCCGATTCATGATGTCGATGATCTTCGATCGTCGTATTTTTGGGCTGCGCGGAACTCAAATTCTCGATCCTTTAGCCCCGTCAAGGGGCGTCTTCCATCAGTTGGGTTGGACTTCATGCCCCACCTTCATTGAACATCCACTGAGTTGAAAGCCTGGAATTCGTTCGGAGGGGTCCGGACTCTGCGTCCGAAATTCGTTCATGCTTCCTAGACCAAGCCTAACGACCCAGCGCAGGAAAGAGTTTGTCCCCTTGCTTAAAAGATTAAGCCTGCAGGTCCGATCACTTCAGGACCTCCAAAGGACGCGGCGGAGTGTGACAGAGCGACACCCAAGACGCAATGCCATTCCCACGGGAATTAAGCGGGCCTTCTCTTTCAAGCCGGCAAAACGCGCACCGGTCGTAACCGGCGGTCTGCGCTCAGTTCCAGAATAGCCACCATCCGGCCCTTCGTATCCAGAGCCGAAACCTGAGTCCCAGGCCTCTCTCTTTCAATCTCCCCTGGGGATATATCCCCTCCGCTCTCGATTCGTTGTACAGCTGGAGGCGCCAAACGAATGACCGCTAAGCCTAAAGCCTTCTCTGGTGGAACCAAAACCGTCTCGAGCCCGCCCTCTTGAATCGCTTTTTCAAAGACCTCGGGCGAATGGGCTTCCTGAATATCAAAAGGAGCACTTCCCAATCGACGTAAACCCGACAAATAGGCACCGCAGCCAAGCGCCTGCCCCAGGTCGTGGGCCAGAGTTCGAACATAGGTTCCTGCGCCGCACTCCACCTCAATTTCGAGGGACGGCGACTCGAAGCGCAGCAGATCCAATCGATGCACCACGACGGTCTTCGGCTCACGTTCCACTTCCTCGCCTTTGCGAGCCAGTCGATGAAGCGGAACGCCATCGCGTTTTACAGCACTGTACATCGGCGGAATCTGTTCAATCGTCCCTTTAAATTGTTCAAGAGCCTTTTGGACCTCGGATTCCCTCGGCAAAGCACCCTCATATTCGCTAATCACCGTGCCTTCACCGTCCAGCGTGTCCGTGGTCTTTCCCAGCCGGACCGTCCCAAAGTATCGTTTTCGGGCTGCCTGAAGGAAGGGGACCAGTTTCGTCGCCCCCCGAATCGCCAAGGGCAGAACACCTGTCGCTTGAGGGTCTAGGGTCCCCAAGTGTCCTATCCGCTGAATCCCCAACCAACCTCGTGCCATATCCACAACATCGTGAGAAGTCATTCCAGCCGGTTTATCAACGACTAAAAAACCCGCTGGGCCCGGCTTATCTTTACGCGCCCTTCTTCGTCTATTCGCCATCTTGATCCTCACTCTCAGAGGCATCCACGTGAGCTGAAAGATCAGCCCCGCTTTCCCTCTCGGCCTCAGGAAGCCCCCGTAAAAGGGCCAATGTGTCCGACCCCTCCTTTAACGAAGGATCATGTTGAAAGGAAAGGGTCGGCATTCGTCTCAGCGAAAGCCGTTTGGCTAGACGTCCTCGCAGGAAGCCCGTCGCCGAGGCAAGCCCCGAACTCACTGCTTCGATGTCGGCTTGCCCCTCTGCCGCGAGGGGACTCCAGAAAATGATCGCACTGCCCATATCTGCACTCAACTTGACGCGAGTCAGAGTCAATAGGCCCACGCGCGGATCGCTTGTTTCCTGACGGAGAAGATGATCCAGTTCTGCGCGGATCTGCTCCCCAATCCTTTCAGTCCGGATCGACACGTTCAGTGTCCTCCTCCCAAGGAAGCCCTTCAGCCGCCTCGTCTTCTTCAAGTGCCGCCACCGGCGGGGTATCTAGCATTTCAATGTCCGAAGCCATCACTTCAGCCAAGTTTAGAGATTCCACAAAAGACAAAGCGGCCTCTAACCGTTTACGCACCATCAGAGCATCTTGACCGACTGCAGCTAGGCCGATCACCGCTCGTTGCCAAGTTCCTTGACCGCCCACCTCAGCCACCGAAACATTGTGACGATTACGAAGTCTTTGGACGATGGACCGAATCACACCTCGTTTTTGCTTCAAGGAGTGCGATCCATGAACTCGGATCTCTAAGAGGGCCGCCCCCACTCTCATGGGCCGAACCCTCTCCACTTCACGCTAAATGCTGGCGGGAATCTCTTCAACTGAAAACACTTCGATTTCGTCGCCTGGCTTCACATCGTTAAAGTTCGAAATCCCAATCCCGCATTCGGTTCCGTTTCCCACTTCGCGGACATCGTCCTTAAAGCGACGCAAAGATTCAACCAACCCTTCGTAAACTTGGACTCCATCGCGGACAAGTCGACAATGAGCATTTCGCTGAATCTTGCCTTCAACGACCATGGAACCCGCAATCGTACCCATCCGTGGGATTGTGAAAATTTGCTTGACTTGAGCTCGGCCCAGCATGGTTTCTTGTCTCAACGGAGGTAGCAGGCCCGACATGGCGGCCTTCACCTGGTCAAGCAATTCCATAATAATCGTATAGCTTCGAACATCTACACCGTTCGTGTCCGCCGCCATGCGAGCTCGAGGGTCCGGCCGAACGTGAAAGCCAACAACAATCGCCTCACTGGCCGCGGCCAGCATCACATCGCTCTCAGTGATGGCACCTACGCCCGCAGAAAGAACTTTGACTTTTACCTCGTCCGTCGAGAGCTTCTCTAGAGAGTCTCGCACCGCTTCGCTCGTGCCCTGCACATCGGCCTTGAGCACCAGAGGCAACTCCTTCACCGCAGCCCCATCGGCCTGAGCAAAGAATTCCTCCAAAGTCAGGCGCACCGGCGCAGCCACCACCTGTCCCCGTTCTTGCTCTTCACGATGTGAGGTGATCTGCTTCGCTATCCGCTCATTTTCAACGACGTGGAAAGATTGACCGGCCGAGGGCACTCCAGAAAGCCCCTGGACTTGAACGGGTTTAGAAGGGCCCGCCTCTGCGATCCGCAGACCCTGATCATCTTCCATCACTCGGGTCCGACCCGACTGAGAGCCTGCGACCAAGACATCACCCTTCTTCAAAGTTCCGTCCAAAACGAGCAATGTCGCCATTGCTCCTCGGCCTTTGTCTAGATTGGCCTCCAAGACAAACCCACTGGCCCGACGCGAAGGATCAGCTCGAAGCTCAAGCAACTCTGTTTGCAAGGCCAGCATCTCGAGAAGATTTTCGATGCCTTCGCCCGTCTTAGCTGAGACGTTGACACAGATCACTTCGCCCCCGAATTCCTCAGGCACCAGATTGTGTTCAGTCAGTCGTTGCTTCGCCTTTTCAGGGTCCGCCTCAGGCAGATCCATTTTATTGATCGCGACCACGATGGGGCACCCCGCAGCCTGGGCGTGCTGGATCGCTTCAACGGTCTGTGGCATGACCCCATCATTCGCCGCAACGACAAGCACAACAATATCAGTCACTGCAGCCCCACGAGCTCGCATGGCTGTAAACGCAGCATGGCCAGGCGTATCAATAAAGCTCAGCATTCGACCACCGGTCTCAACCTGATAGGCCCCGATGTGCTGAGTAATTCCTCCGGCTTCATGATCCACCACTTTGACTCGCGTGTCGCGAATCGCATCCAGCAGCGAAGTCTTACCGTGATCCACGTGTCCCATCACAGTCACAACGGGAGGCCGTTGCACAGCCGTTGAAGAATCTCCTTCTGAATCTCCTTCTGGAGCCAACGGGGCCGTATCCAAGAAGTCGTCTTCCTTGAATCCGACATCTTGAACTTCGATGCCATAATCGGCGGCCAACTTCCGGCACGTTTCTACATCCACTCTTTGATTGATAGACACCATGATTCCCAGAGCCATCAACTTGCCCTGGACCACCGGTGCCTTCGCCCCAATCAATTTCGCCAATTCGCCCACCGTGACCTCACCGGCGACCTTAATTACTTTTCCTTGCTCGGCCACCGGAGCCACCGCGGGACGGCCCGCAAGCTTATCTCGGCGCTTCCTTCTAGGACTGATGACGGCCCGTGAGCCTCCCTCGGCGGGCCGGCGCTGGGATGGCCCCCGTGAAGTAATTTGTCGTGCAAATCGCTCCTGTTCTTGGAGGTTCACAACTTCTCGGACGCGTTTTCTTTGCTTCCCCTTCCGGTCGGCTTGATCTGCTGTTCCGGCGCCTTCGCCCCCAGTGGCAGGTTTTACGACGACTCGCTTCTCTGCAGGCGAAGTCTCCGGCCCTGAATCCTCAACTGATGGAGTACTTTCAGACGACTCCTCAGCGACGGAACTCTCAGGCTCCCCTTCTACAGGGGCCTCCACCACCGGCTCCGAAACCTCTTCTACGACTTCAGCCTCTGACGCCTCGATCGGCGGAGACTCTTCCTCATCAGCGACTTCCACCGGCTCCTCGGCCGGGGCTTCGGGCTCCACGACAGGCTCAACTTTCGCCCGCTTACGACGGCGCAAAACGGTGGCTCCACCGCTTCCCTCCACGCGGCTCTCAACCATTTGGCGACGTGCCCGCGTGGGCGCACCGAGTTTTTCACGAAGAGTTTCCACCTCCGCCTCGTCAAGCCCAGACATGGCACTCTTCAGTTCAATGCCCGCTTCCGCTGCTTTCGCAACAAACTCGTGACGATCAATTCCCAGCTCTTCAGCGAGCTTATATGCCCTCAACTTGGCCATGTGGCTCCGAATTCGTTTACTAGCTATTCCCGAGATTCATCCGAAGTGACGACAGAAGCCACTTCCTCATCCCCGGTCGTCTCTGGTTGGATGGAGTCGGACGAAAGCGCTGACTCATCCGCTCCGCCTGTCTCCGCTTCAGACTGCACTTGCTCGTCGGCTGCCGCCTTTTCTGAAACCAATTCAAGAGCCCGCGCCTTGATCCGCGCGGCCCCCTCCTCATCGATGCCCGGCAGAGCCGTCAAAAGTTCAGTAGCGCACTCAGATAGATCCTCGAGGCTGGTGACTCCCTGCTGCAACAAGAGTTCGGCTTCCGGATCACCGCATCCCTCCACCTCAGAGACCGCCCTTGAGAGCCAATCCGCGATTTCTTTCATCTTGGATTCACTCTTGATATCGATCCGCCAGTTCGTCAGCTGCACTGCGAGGCGCACGTTCTGGCCACGTCGGCCGATGGCCAAAGAGAGCTGGTCATCGGGCACGATCACATCCATCGACTGCGCCTCTTCGTCAATGATCACTTTTGAAACCTGTGCTGGCGAAAGTGCGCTGCAGACGTAACGAGCCGGATCCGGATGCCAAGGAACGATATCGATGCGCTCTCCTCGCAGTTCTTGAACCACAGACTGGACTCGACTGCCCTTCATCCCAACGCACGCCCCTACTGGGTCGACATCGCCGTCACGCGAGGAAACCGCGATCTTAGACCGCCCTCCAGGCTCCCGGGCCGCAGACTCGATGGAAACAATTTTCTCGTACATCTCAGGAACTTCTTGCTCAAAAAGCTTTGTCAGCAATTCGATACAACTCCGAGAGAGCACGATCTGAGGGCCTTTACTCAGACGGTTGACTTCACTCACGTATGCACGAATTCGATCGCCCGGACGGTACCCTTCTCTCGGGACCTGCTCCTTGGGTGGCAAAATCGCTTCAGCCCGTCCCAAATCGACAATCAAAGAACCCTTTTCAAACCGACGGACAATCCCGTTAACGAGTTCCCCTTGACGGTCCTGGAATTCATCAAACGTCTGATCGCGCTCAGCATCTCGAATTCTCTGGATAATGACCTGCTTCGCTGTCTGCGCGAGAATCCGGCCGAAATCGGAGGTGTCCATTTTGACACCAATTTCGTCTCCCACTTCCGCCTCAGGATCATAATCCCGGCAGGCTTCTCTTAATGACAACTGACTCGAGGCGTCGCGAACATCCTCCACCACTTCCTTAAACTCAAAGAGTTCGATCTCACTCAAGTCGTTATTGTATCGAGCCTCGATCTCTTTTTCCTGGCCATGCTTCTTACGAGCCGCCTGAATCATGGCCTCTTCGAGAGCGCCAATAATTTCATTCGAATCGATGCCTTTATCTTTGGCGATCTGATCGATTTCTCTTTTTAAATTCGCAATGAGCATGTTGTGCTCCACTCCATCAAGCGTGTCCAGTTTTCAATCTCAGAAGATGTTGCTTTTGCCTACCCCTTAATCAGGCAGACCCCTCGGTGCGAAAATCGGCCGAGCTAAAGGTGTAAATCATGTTCGCCTTCTCAATCTCTGAGAACGGAACACACATTTGCTCGCCATCCACGGACAGAATCACATCTTCCTCTTTGATCTCGACCAACTGGCCTTTAAATCGCCGTCGCCCATCCAAGGGCCGACGCGTCTTCACTTTCACTTCACTGCCCAGGGCAGCCTTGAAATCCTTTTTTCGTGCCAACATTCTGTCTAGACCGGGCGAGGAGACTTCAAGCCGATACGCACCCGGAATCGCATCCATTGCATCCAAACCTGTCCCGAGTTCCCTTGAGACCGAGGCAATCTTGTCTACGGGAACCCGACCGTCCCCAATCTTTGAATCAATAGTCACCCGAAGCACTGTCTCTCCCCGATCCTTCACTGACTCCACGTTGACCAATTCACATTCGTGCTCCTCCACGACAGGCTCGATACACGCTCTCAAGTCGTCAGGGATTTGCTCGTACACTGTTTCTTCCTCGTTTTTTGCCTAAAACGAACCCTCGCCTTTTCTCTCACCGAGGTCTCACCAAAAAAAAAAGCGGACTTAGGTCCACTTCTTCGGATCACACCCTGAGATTCATACGAATCCCCTGAGCTCGGACCTATCCCGAACATCCGAAAAGCATTTTACCGACTCAACGACTTGCCTACACCTGAAAATTCCTCTCCGACACGACTTTTTTCTCGCTTTTTCCGCTCCCTAAAGCCTCCAGTGGCCGTCTACGGCCGCTCAGAGCTTCGAGGTGAATCAAGCACTTTGTTGCAAACTACACCGCGTCATGAAGAAGCCACGCTTGGATATTCATAAGCCACAACATCCGTCACGTAAGCCCGCGTAAAGTAAATGAATTGCCGCACCTTCGCAAGATCATCCGCCCCGCTCGGACAGATCGAGGGCGCCGATCAAGTCGGCGACCCGGGGGAACCCATTCGCCTCCGCGTAAGCCGAGATCCCTTCTGCGATTTCGGCCGCAGCCAGGGGGTTCATGTAGTTGGCCGTTCCCACCTGAACCGCCGTCGCCCCGCAGAGGAGGAATTTCACCGCATCCTCAGCGGTTAGAATTCCTCCGATTCCGCAAATGGGAATATTCACGGCTTGAGAGGCCTGCCAGACCATACGCAGAGCGATGGGCCTAATAGCCGGTCCTGAAAGGCCCCCGAGGACATTTGAAAGGACCGGCCGGCGAGTCTTAATATCCACCTCCATGGCCTGGACGGTATTGATCAAACTAATCCCGTCCGCGCCGAAGTCTTCACACACCTTCGCCATATCCCCAATCCTGGACACATTCGGAGAAAGCTTCGCCAAGAGAGGCTTAGAAGTGGCCGCACGGACGCGCTCAATGAGCCGGCCCAGCAGTTGGGGGTCTTGCCCAAATTCGATACCGCCGCTTTTCACGTGAGGACAAGAAGCATTGACTTCAATCCCAGCCACTCTGGGCGACTCCGAGAGACGAGCCGCCAACTCCGCATAGTCCTCCGGCTCGGTCCCGAAACAACTGGCAATGACCACAACACTCTCGGGGAGAGCGGGCAGCCTCTCCTCTAAAAAAGCCTCCACTCCAATATTTTCGATACTGATGGCATTCAACATGCCCGAAGGGGTTTCGGCGATTCGGGGAGGGGGATTTCCTGACCGAGGACTTCGGGTAAGACTTTTCCCAACAAAGCCGCCGATTCGAGTTAAATCCATAAAGTCCTCGAATTCGGTCCCGTACCCAAAAGTCCCGGATGCGGTCAGAACCGGATTGCGAAGTTCTATGCCCGCAAATGAGACCCGTGTGTCCACTTTTTGGCTCACGGGAGGCCCTCCCACTGGATCTCTGAGGCGGAATAGACGGGCCCGGCACGACAAAGCAGTGAGAACCCGCCCTCCTTCACTGGAATGGCGCAGCCCAGACAAACCCCAAAACCACATGCCATGGTATTTTCAAGCGAAACCCAGCAGCGAGTCAGGCCGGCCTGGGAGGCCAAATCGGCACACGCTCTCATCATGGGCGTTGGGCCGCACGTATAAAGCGAAACCGCGTCCGGCTCTGTGCCCATCAAATCAGGAAGCAAGTCGGTGACGCGTCCTCGATGACCACAACCACCGTCTTCAGTGGTCAAATGAAGCGTCACCCCTTTCAGGCTCTCAAAACGCGAGACCCCCATGAGATCCACCTCAGTCCGGGCACCCAGGACCACATCCACGGGGCCTTTTTCACCGGCATCACTCGCTAGCTTATAAAGAGAAGCGATCCCCGTGCCCCCTCCCACCAAAATCGACCTTTCGCCAGCAGGCGGGAGAGAGAACGAACCGCCGAGTGGGCCCACCACCCTCAATCGCTCTCCGGGTTTGGCATTCGACAAGAGGCCCGAGCCCCGACCCGTTACCTTATAAAGCACCTCCACCTGAGTGTGCCCCGGTCTCAGCTCAGTCTGACGAAAAACAGCCATGGGACGGGGCAGAAGAGGGTCCGTCCGTTCGACTTCCGTCCGCGCTCCGGCTGAGAGCATCAAGAACTGCCCCGGCAACGCGTCGGGCCAATCGGGAACAGCCAGCACCAAACGATAGTTTGAGCCGCCTTCGGCGGAATTCTCAAGCACTTCGACATCGGCGCGAACCGGCGCGGGTCGAGCATTCTGAGAGGAGGTTTCTAAAGTCATAAGAACGGCGTCTTCGCCACCGGGGTAATAGCGCGATCGGCGGCCCACGACCACGAATCCTTGAGACTCATAGAGAGAATACGCTGGCGCGTTGGATTCCCGCAGTTCAAGTAAAAACCGCCGAATGCCCTCCTTCTGAGCTCGCTCAAAGACGGCCGAAAGCAGTCGCCTAGCCACCCCGCTTCGGCGGGCTTCTGGCGCCACAGCCACGTTCAGGATCTCGACTTCATCCAAGACAGACCGAGCAAAGAGCACCCCCTGAGCCAAACCTCCAGCTCCCTTAACCCAAAAGACCCAACTCTCTCTTCTTTTAAGTTCATCCAACAGACTTCCACGAGACCAGGCTCCTGGAAGCCAAGCGTCACAGAGGGCCCAAATCTCATCGAAATCCGATGGCCCGGCCTTTCCCACGCTCATGGGTTCCCTTCAGGTGATCTCGACGGCGGCTCAGGCAAGGCCGTCCAGCGCCAAGACTCCGAGTCCACCATTAACTCGGAAAGCAGGGCGTGATGCAAGCCGTGCCCTCCCCGCTTGACCTCAATGTGACCCAGCACTGGCCCTCCCAACAACGCGAGATCACCCACCAAGTCCAGCGCCTTGTGACGAACAAATTCATCGGGCCAACGAAGCCCTCCCTCGTTCAGTAGGCCCTCTCGGGTGAGAACTAGGGTATTCGCCAAACTCGCCCCTAGAGCCAGACCGACGGAACGAAGCTGATCCGCATCGGATTCAAATCCAAAGGTTCGAGCCGATGCTAATTCGTCTTCGAAAGAAGCCGAAGTCAAGCGGTCGATCTCAAAGCTCTGCCGCCCAATTAAGGGATGATCGAAGTCAATCATACAACTCAGACTCATACGGTCTGAAGGCGAAATCCGAATGGAGCGATCACCCCAAGCCACCTCCACCGTCTTTAAGATTTGAACGTAGCGACGAGGAATACGAGACGCGTGGCGACCCCCTTGTTTTAGCAATCTGACCCAATCGATTGCGCTGCCATCAAAAATCGGAAGCTCATGACCATCCAATTCAACGATCACGTTATCGATGCCTTCCGCCGAAAGTGTCGCCAAGAGATGCTCGACGGTTCCTACCCGGGCCCCTCCGTGACTGAGCTCGGTCGCCTGATTCGCACCGGAGAGCGACTTAAAAAGCGCCGGCACGTCGGTGGGTCCGCAACGAAAAACAACGCCCGTATTGGGCTCCGCCGGTCGAAGAGACAGGTCGACTTTTTCGCCGCGATGCACCGAGGTGCCGCGGCACCTCACAGAATGGGCCAGTGTTGTCTGAGTATGAATAAGCACAAACTCTCTCTAGGACTCACAGAGAGGGTAGAACGCTCGGGCATAAGCCGCCCATGAGACTAAGCGATTTCGCGAATTCGCCCCTTCATCTCCTCAGCACTCTGAAACCGACACTCAGGGTCTTTGTCGAGACATCGCGCGATGAGTTGAGCCACGGACTCAGGGATACTCGGAAGACGTTCCCGAACGTCTGGAGCCGGCGTGTGGATATGGTGGTATGAAAGGTCGCCCTCTGGAAAAGGGACCGTTCCCGTCAGAATCTCAAACAGAGTCACGCCCAGGGCATAAATATCTGTCCGATGATCGACATTTTTACCCAGGGTCTGTTCGGGACTCATGTAATACGGAGTTCCCGCCACGGCCGTCGTTTGTTGCCGTACCTCTTCCATGACTTTGGCTAGGCCAAAGTCCATGATCTTAGTTTTTTGATCACGGGTCCACATAATGTTTGCAGGCTTAATATCTCGATGAATCACACGCTGGGTGTGTGCGTAGGCGATGGCATCACAGAGTTCCAAAGCGACTCGGAGCGCACCTCTCGGTCCGAGAGGACCGCGTCGGCTTAGAATCTGCTTGAATGTAATGCCATCGACATACTCCATCGCAATATAAAATTGACTCGCCTGCTTCCCTGCATCGTAGACGGTCACAATATTCGGATGGTTTAACTTCGCAGCCGCTTTCGCTTCTCGAAGAAAATGCTTCCCGCTTGGACCGCAATGATTCAAAGTTCGTGGCAAAACCTTGAACGCGACACTTCGATCGAGCAACGTATCAAAGGCTTCGTAGACAATCCCCATGCCACCTCGCCCGAGTTCGTTTTTAACTTGGTAGCGAGTATCCCGGACGTCGACGCCATCCCATAGAGATCTTTCCGGCTGAGAGGACGCTTGATCGAGCTTGATAACCTGCTCCCGAGCCGCAGCCAGCTTCTGATCAACATCGCCATAGGCAATATCAAGGCTAAGGATTTTCTCAAACAACCCAACACATCGACGCCAATCCCCACACTGTTCCAAGGCGCATGCTAGAGCGTGGTACGCCACGATATTGATCCGGTCAATCTCAGACTCTCCAATGGCCGCCTCCAGGGCATGAACACCCAGTTCGGGCTGATCTCGACGGCAGAACAGATCAGCCAAAAAGGCCGTTCCTTCCATAAAATCTTCATCGAAAGAAGACAATTTTTGAAGAGCAGAAACTCCATCTTCCTCTTGCCCCTGCTCACAATAGATCCGTGCGGCTCTCAGATACTGACCGCCTCGCTCCAGACTCTCAGCCCGTTGCAACTCTTGACCCAGTTCAGCATGGCATTCAGCGGCGCGTTCAAAATTTCCCGCTCGCTCATAACACGCCGCCGCAGAACTCCGGTCACCTGATCGCTCAAACATTTCAGCCGCCGCCGGCCAATCCGATTGACGTTCATAGCAAACAGCAGCGGCCGCAAAGTCACTGTTCAACTGATAAAGGTCACCCGCCTCAGCATGGTCGCCCGCCTTCACCAGATGCTCGGCCGCAAGCTCCAATTTCTCTTGATCCCGGTAGTAGCCCGCACGCTGCCGAGCCGCCGACTTTTCATCGCCCAGTCGCTCCAGAGCCTCAGCACAACGCACTGAATCGCCCGCGTTCTGAAAAGCCTGAGCGGCTCTCGAATCAGCCTCTATCAAGGTCGCCAGTTCGCCGGCCTCAATCCAACAGCCCGCCTGCTCAAGAACAAGCAAACCCTTTTCTGGAGTTCCCGCCCGTTGATACAGATCAGCCACTCGCTTAGCCAGATCATGCTCTTTTTTGGATTGAGTTCGCTCTCCGAAACCTCCCCTTTGCCCGTCTTTCAAAATCTGTTCAAGGCAGAATGCTGCACGATCCCACCGCGACACTTTCAGCCAAAGCCGAGAGGCTTCACCAAAGAGTTCGGCTTGCTCGTACCCTGCAGCCGCTTCGCTAAGGTGTCCACCGCTCTCTTGCATTTCGGCTGCGCTCTCCCATTTATTGAGCTTGAGATAGCAGTCAGCCGCTTGATCCCAATCATGTTCCTGAGCAAAAAGGGCACCCGCTCGATCATACTCATGAGCTTGAGCCAGAAGACCCGCTGCCTCAAGGCGCCTCCCCTGTTCGTAGCGGACCTCGGCCGCTCGGATCGGCAGATCCGCGTTGATGAAATACTGCACCGCGGCATCGAGGTCTCCAACTTCCCAACAGACTTCAGCGGCTGATTCATATTCCCCCTGCCGGGCGAGCGCACGTCCTCGCCTACGTGATTGTCGCCGGGATTTAAAGGCCAACCGGCCCTCGGCTGGCTCACTTGAGGCGCAAGCCTCTTTGCCCCTCATTCTACGTCCATGAAGCCACGCCAATACTAAAAGGGAAAAGCCCACCGCCATCAAAGAGTCGGTGACTTCCAGCGCTGAAAAATCTGAACCCACAGCCTCAGAAATCGAGCTCACAATCTTTGAGTGAAGGCGATCCATCTCCATGACCATTGAGCGAAAAGGGTCCGCAAACCCACCTAGAAATATTTCAGAATCCGTCCCATCTCTCTGGAGACGACCCAAAAATCCGATTCCTAAAAAAACACTACTCAGGCTGCCGATGAAGAGCCGAATCCAGTTCAACTTTCTATCTCCATAAGAAAGAGGCACGAAACAACCCCGCTGCATTCGGAGTCTCCGCCACACGGCGTACAAGCCTTATCGGCAGACGGCCATTCTATGTGAGCCCAACCGGCTCAAAGTGCGCTGAGCGCACAGGCAGGCTCAAAGGCGTCTCACACGACCCTCGTCAAAAAACCAATTGAGTCAGCGTGAACGCCAGTACTCAATCGCCGCTTGCGTGGCGACGCGGCCTCGAGGCGTTCTGTCCAAGAACCCTTGATGTATCAGGAAGGGCTCCACGACGTCTTCCAAGGTCCCTTTGTCTTCGCCCACTGCAGCCGCCAAGGTCTCAAGGCCCACGGGACCGCCTCCAAATTTATCAATCAAAGTTCCCAATAAAGATCGATCGAGAGAATCGAAACCGGCCCCATCGACTTCTAGCCGATCCAGCGCATACCGAACCGCTTCCAGAGCGACTGCTCCCTGAGTCTCACGCCCCACCTCAACAAAATCCCGTACTCTTCGCAGCAAGCGATTGGCGATTCGTGGGGTTCCCCGAGAACGACTCGCGATTTCACGAGCAGCCACCTTCTGTAAATCAATTCCGAGCAAACGGCCCGAGCGAAGAACGATTTTCTCAAGATCGGCGACTGGGTAATATTCAAGGCGAGCGCTCCACCCAAAACGATCGCGAAGCGGTGACGTCAAAAGGCCCGCACGCGTGGTGGCGCCCACCAACGTAAAACGCGGTAAATCCAAACGAATCGAACGTGCGCTAGGACCTTCACCAATCAAAAGATCGAGATGAAAATCCTCCATCCCTGGATAAAGAATCTCTTCCACGCTTGCCGAAAGACGATGAATCTCATCGATAAAAAGAACTTCTCCCGCCTCAATGTTTGAAAGCAACGCGGCGAGATCGCCCGGTCTCTCAATCGCGGGTCCACTTGTGGCGTGGAAACCCGCCCCCATCTCTGAGGCGACAATACGGGCCAATGACGTCTTCCCTAAACCCGGAGGACCATAAAAAAGAATGTGATCCAAGGCTTCTTCGCGCTGTCTGGCCGCTTGGACAAAGACTGCGAGATTCTCTCGTAGGCGCTCTTGGCCAATCATCTCATTGAGCGTACGGGGTCGAAGACTTTCCTCTGAAACACGTTCGGAATCCGAAGCTTCACCGGCCAGAGTCTCTCGGTCAGAATCCAATTCACTCATGGTGCGAGACTCTTCAAAGCCACTCGGATCAGGCTTTCCAGCGAGGCACCATCACCCGCCTCACGAGCGGCACTCACAGCTACCCTCTCGGCCTGGTTCGCCGCATATCCGAGATTCTCAAGAGCCGAGGTGAGTTGATCGACAACGCCGAGCTCTGCTTTCTCAAAAGAGATGGCCTCTCCCTCACTTCCAGTCGAGAGACCCCGCTTAATCAATTCTTGCGCATTGTCTCTCAAGTCTAAACAAATACGCTCGGCCATCTTGGCTCCTACGCCAGGCGCCTTACGCAAAACACCCGCGTCCGAATCACATAAAGCCCTCAAAAGAGACTCCGCTGAAATCCCCGATAGAATCGTCTGGGCCAGACGAGGACCTACTCGGTTCGCGCGCAACAGCAGATCAAAGAGGTCCTTCTCTAACGTCGTCGTAAAACCGTAAAGAAGAAAAGCATCGTCTCGCACGACCGTCCGCACGTTTAAGGCGACAGTCTCGCCCGATTCCGGCAATTGTTCAAAGGTTTGAAGAGAGACCAGGACCTCGTAGCCCACCCCGCTCACATCAACCACGAGACGTGTGGGCGCCTTCTCGAGTAGCAAACCCTCTAGACGCGCAATCAACGTGCTGCTCGGGAAGAAAGAGCGTGAGCTACGCCCCGTAGACTCCGGCGACCCGACCGGACACCGACGCCCGACAAACGCCCGGCGTGCGCATGACAAATCGCGATAGCAAGAGCGTCTGCAGCATCGGTCGGCGGAGAGGAATCGAGATTCAGCAATCTCACGACCATTGACTGCACCTGCTTTTTTTGAGCCGCACCCGTTCCAGCCACAGCCTTTTTGACCTCCCGGGCAGACACCTCATGAACCTCAAGCCCATGAGTGGCCAAAGCGGCCAAAGCCGCACCCCGGGCTTGCCCCAAGACCAAAGCCGAGCGCGGGTTAGACGCCAAAAAAACTTTCTCTACGACCGAGCTATCCGGCGCATTTTTTTGAGCGACTTCCAGCACATAAGAGTGTATACGAGCCAACCTCGCCGCGAGAGAGTCGGAGCGGTGCGTACGAATCACACCATGCGTCACATGAGTCAGGCGCCCTCGGCTGTAGTCCACTACGCCGTATCCTGTCGCCGTCGAACCTGGATCAATTCCAAGGATCCTCATCGCACCCCCCGCGCGACTTAACGTCTTTGCCTCTCGGTCATTCCGCCGAACATCTCTATCTTAAGCGAATTTTGACATCTCTTGTTCCGAGATATCAAAATTCGCATAAAAATTCTGCACATCATCGAGGTCTTCAAGAGAATCCGCCAAACGAAGCATTCGCTCTGCCTCAGCCCCAACCAATTCCACTGTCGTCGAAGGCTCCATCGTAATCGCACCTTCGGTGGACACAAAACCACCGGACTCCAGTGAAGCCTTTACCTGACTAAACTCGGAGGCCGACGTAATCACCTCAAGCGAATCAATCGCTTCGGCCACATCCTCGGCGCCCGCCTCGATGGCTGCCTCCATCAGGCTCTCCGAGTCCACGCCCTCTAAAGAAAAGAGGAGTGAACCTCTTTTCTCGAACAAATACGCCACACACCCGCTTGAGCCAAGGTTGCCGCCGTTCTTCGACAAGGCGTGCCGCACGTCGCTGGCCGTACGATTTTTGTTGTCCGTCAGAGCTTCGATCAGGATGGCCGTTCCCCCCGGACCGTAGCCCTCGTAGATCATCTCTTCGTAGGTCTCGCCCTCGGCCCCACCGAGTCCTTTTTGAATCGCTCGTTGAATATTGTCTTTGGGCATATTGGCCGACTTCGCCTTGTCGACCACCAACCTCAAACGCGGATTGCTATCGAGGTCTCCACCGCCCATTCGAGCCGCCGTTGCGATCTCGCGAATCAGCTTGGTGAAGATCTTTCCCCGCTTCGCATCTGTCGCGCCTTTTTTGCGCTTAATCGTGGACCATTTTGAGTGACCTGACATCATATTCCTCTTTATGTCTTGGGGAGTTAGCACGCAGCCTCGCTTCCAGCCACGGCGCCGGAAAATCCGAGGAAGCCATACAGCCGAAAGCCCCCTCTGCCGATAAAAAAGAAGGGAGAAAACCCTTCCCCGCGGGACATGGGTCGTCCCGTGAACTCAGGCAAATACAAAATTCGAAGGCCTCGCTCCGATTTGGACCGCTCGGTGCCATGCCTCAAGAGACTCGCGAGACACAAGCAAGGAGTGAACATGAAGCATCATGCAGTGGGCATTGATCTAGGCACGAGCAACTCCTGCATCGCTATTCTGCGCAATGAGCAACCGGAAGTTCTGGCCAATCAATACATGGAACGGACCACAGCCAGTGTCGTCGCCTTTAACCCGGACGGAGAGATTGAAGTCGGCAACCGTGCCCGAGCCCGTTTAATTCATCAGCCCTCCCGGACCGTGAGTTCATCTAAGCGATTAATCGGCCGTTACTACTTCTCTGAGGAAGTTCGTAAGGCTCAGGCCGTGAGCGCCTACGACATCATCGCAGGCCCCAATCACAGCACCCGTATTCAGATCGGCGAAGAGATTTTCTCCTTAGAGGAAGTCGCAGCCATGGTCCTGCGTGAAATGAAACAAGTCGCTGAGGCACACCTTCAGGAAGAGGTCCAACAAGCCGTCGTCACCGTCCCTGCCTACTTTAATGATAATCAGCGGCAAGCCACTAAGGATGCGGGACGGATCGCCGGACTCGATATTCTTCGTATTCTAAACGAGCCTACAGCTGCCGCTCTCGCTTATGGGTTCGGACGAGGCCTTGAGCAACGCGTCGCGGTCTATGACCTGGGAGGGGGGACCTTCGACATCTCCATTCTCGAGATCGGACGAGACGTTTTTGAAGTCCTCGCCACGAGTGGCGATACCTTTCTAGGCGGAGATGATTTCGACGACCGCATCCTTGATCTTCTGGCCGAAGATTTTTTCAACGAGCACGGAATTAATCCTCGAAGCGACCCTTTCGCACTTGAAAAATTGAAACGGGCTGCAGAAGAGGCTAAGAACACCTTCTCCGAAGACGAAGAAGCCGTTATTCATATTCCTGAACTGCTTCAGAACGAAAAAAACGAACCGCTCTCTCTGAAGCGAACACTCGGAAGAGATGAATTCGACAACTTGATTGCTGATCTCATTCAACGCACATTCAAAGTATGTGACGAGGCACTGCAGCAGGCTCATTTGACCGTACGAGATCTCGATGGCGTGATTCTTGTCGGAGGTCCCACTCGCCTACCGGTGATCCAAAATGCTGTTCAAAACTATTTTCAACAAGTGCCTCGAGCCGACGTTGACCCAGATGAAGTCGTTGCCGTGGGCGCAGCTATTCATGCCGCCTCACTGGTGAACGCTGAGGTCCCTGAATCTATTCTTCTTGATGTCACCCCACTTGATCTGCGGGTCGGCGTGGTGGGAGGCCTCGCAGAGAGCATCATCGAGCGAAACACACCCGTCCCCATCGAACAAACTCGGCGCTTCACCACCTCGTCTGATTTTCAAGAAAGGGTTTCTATTCGTGTCTACCAAGGGGACCAGCGAAAAGCCGCTGAAAATGAAATGCTGGGGGAGTTCACATTTTCTGATTTCGACTCCTTACCCCGCGGAGAAGTCAACATCGACGTCACCTTCGAAATCAATGCTGATGGAATCGTTCAGGTCACCGCATCGGAACCCTCTACGGGCCAAGCCGCCTCCACCACTCTGACATTGACTTCGGGACTCAGTGGTGAGGAACTCGACAGCATCGTTCAGTCAAACCGCACGGCTCGAGTCGCCTCGAGTTGGAGAGCACCTCGCTCGATTCCGTCTCATCCCGAATCTGAAAGCGAAAGCGAATCTCCAAATCAAGAGTTCTTTAGCGCCCAGCTCGAACCCAGCCCCGCCATTGATCTCGACAAAGAGACAAGCGCTGACCCGGAACCTCTTCCCGGACTCGATCAGGACGACACTCCCTCAACCGAGTCGGAATAGAGTTCACCCTTGATTTCCCGCATCGATCCACTTGAACTCAGCGCGCTGGTCCGAATAGTAGATGACCTGAACTACTATCAACTCTTGGGCCTAGAGCCCGGAGCAGGAGCTACTCGAGTCAAGGAGGCCTATCACAACGCCGCACGCAGCTTACACCCCGATGCGAACCGTCACCTCAATGACCAACAAAAGCTTCAATCTCAAACTGTTTCCAAAAGAGTCTCCGAAGCCTACTCCATCCTTAGAGATCCGCGTCGACGGCAAACCTATGATGCGCATTTAAAGAAAGGAGGCGCACCGCGCCTCCAAATGGCCGAACTAAAAAAACGGCTTCGAAATCACGAGTTGTCCGCATCTCGAATCCTAACGACAGAGGGGCGACAGTTCTGGGAAAGAGCGTGCATGGACCTCTCTCGATACGACTGGCCAGCTGCCATTCGAAACCTGCAAACGGCCCTCACGTTCGAACCCGAAAGCGCCCTGTTTCAAAACGCACTCAAACAGGCTCGCGATTCAAGCAAGAACCATCGATAAAGATCCGTTCTCGCTTTCGATGACCTGCGAACCAGCCAGGCACTGAGCTTCCCCACGGGCGGTCCCGAGAGAGGAGCAGGCCGTAAAGCCATCCAGCCCAAGTCTCCAGTGAACTGGAATCGGTCTTTACGAGGGATCGAATTCAAGCTCGGGGCGAGGGGCTCCAGACATTGACAAAGCGTAATCACGCAAGCATTCTTTTTGCCGCAAAGTGTCATTAAAAGAGAACCCCAGTCTATTTCAAGAACGTTAACTGAGACCCAATCGATTGATCGTTCTTCAGGTGGTCATCGAGCTAGACCCAAGCCCATCACACCGCTTACAGAGGAAAAAGCATCATGCCCTCATCCGTCGAATCCTCAGACCACTCAGATCTGCTCCCCGTCGTTCCGTTTCTAAAGAACCCAGCAGGCGCAGACCCCTATCTCGAAGGAGCACGCTGCACGCATTGCCACGCCATCTTTCTTGGTCCGCGTGAAACCTGCTCAAGCTGTGGCGCCCGTGATCCCATGGAAACCATCCCCTTGTCCAACCAAGGAGAGCTTTACGTCTACAGCATCGTATTCAGATCGTTCCCTGGAATTGAAGTGCCTTATGTCTCTGCCATCGTTGACCTGGACGGCGGAGGCACAGTCAAAGGAAACTTGATCAACATTGATCCTGATCCCGAGAAGATCAAGATGGGCATGCCTGTCGAAATTGTTTATAAAACCGCCCCTCGAAAAGACGCGGACGGCAATGAATACCTCACCTATTACTTCCAGCCTCGGAGCTGAAAACACGGACCAAGGGAGTCAGTCAAGATGAGTGATGTCTATATTATCGGTGTGGATATGATCAAATTTGGTCGTTTCCCTGAAACCAGTGTCCCCAAGCTCGGCGCCGTCGCGGCTCACCTGGCCCTCGACGATGCGGGGGTGGACATCAACGACGTACAAGCGCTCTACAGCGGCAATCTCGGCCAAGCTGGAGCCATGGTGGGACAGCGAATTCTCGCGGAAATCGGTCAAACAGGAATCCCCGTAGTCAACTGCGCGAATGCATGTGCGACAGGAGCCACAGCCTTTCGCGAAGGCTGGATGTCAATCAAAGCTGGAATTAATGATATGGTGCTGTGCGTGGGCACAGAACAAATGGGCAAGGGACTGCTCGGAGGTGGAGGGAAAAATAAGGGCATTCCCACAGAAGGCCTGCTCGGGTCCGGAACGATGCCAGCCGTTTTTGCAGAAGCGGGCATGGAGCATCAGCGCAAATACGGCACCACGTTCGAACAGTTTGCGAAGGTCTCCGTGAAGAATCATCACCATTCGACGATGAATCCCAAAGCCATGTACCAGATTGAAACTCCACTCGAAACCGTCATGGGCGCAGAGATGATCTCTTATCCCAACACCAAGCTCATGTGTTCGGTCAATGTTGATGGAGCGGCGGCAGCTGTCATCTGCTCAGAAGCGAAAGCCAGAGAGCTGGGCAAGATGGATCGAGCCGTGAAAGTACGAGCGTCCGTGATGTCGAGTGACCCGTATCAAGCTCGAAACCTACAGATGCCGGATGTGAACAGTTGCACTCAGCTAGCCGCCAAGGCCGCCTATGAAATGGCCGGCGTAGGCCCCGAGGATATAGACCTAGTCGAGCTACACGACTGTTTTGCTACCGCTGAAATTCTCCACTACGGAAACCTAGGACTCGGACAACAAGAGGACGCCGGCAGAATGATCGACGAAGGCGAAACGGCACTGGGTGGGCGTATTCCGGTAAATGTATCGGGAGGGCTTCTGTCAAAGGGACACCCACTGGGGGCCACTGGGATTGCAAATATTTATGAAGTCAGCACACACCTTCGCGGAGAAGCAGGAGAGAGACAAGTTGAGGGAGCCCGGATGGGGCTCACTCACGTGATCGGACTAGGCAGTGCCTGTGCGATTCATATTCTCGAAAAAGCAAAGTGAGAGGAAAGCGGCGGGGTTCCCCCATGCATTTCTCAAAGCCCGTGTAGCCGTCAGCCGAAGCGCCTCAATCAATCAAATCCATGCATCAGTCAACGAGAGGCTGAAAGGGCTACTCGTCCTTGCAAACATGGTAGACGCACTTCAAACCCTCATCGCAAGACCCGTCGGACAGACAAGGGCCGCCATAGGTGCCGGCTGATCCCATCTCAGGTTCGCTGGCCCCACATCCACTCAGTCCGAAGATCACGCACACACCCACGATGAAAACGGTCCTCATTCTACGACGCCTCCTTGTGTTGCCGGAACATACCCTAAGAGCAAACAGGGTGCCTCGAACAACGAGTTTCCTCCGGAGCTTGTAGATCTGACTCCTTCCTCTTTTTCGCAGAGCCACCCCAGCATGAGGTATGTTCAGGTAATGGGCATATCAATTCAGAGCTTGATCATTTTCGTGTTGATCCTGATGGGTCTCAATTTAGTCTTGAGCGAATCGGATTACGGCATTCATATCTCGATCCTGGGAAGCCTAGTCTTAACGGTGGTCATTTCTCTCATCATGGGCGCCTTCAGGGGCAAGTAGCAATCGTCGCGGGAGTATCTGGACGGAGCATTCTCCAGAATTCCCTACACTCCAGATACGATCTTCCCTGGCCTCTCACTGAAATGGGGGGGCACCCAATTGGGTCTGAACAGCGACCCAAATCCACCTAAGACCGCATTCTCGCCCCTGCCTCAAAAAAATCTCTAAACTTGCTCCAACTTGCGGGTGCGGCCATACTCAAAGCCATCACAAATGCTTTACGCGCCTGAAAACTGGGCACTTGCCCCTCCAAAACAGGGAAATAAAAAATGTCAAAAAGAATGAATCGAATGAGTAAGTGGAATGTTCTTCCTGCTGCAGCGGCTCTCCTCACCCTCTCTGGAGGTATGAGTGCAAGCGCTGCCGAGCTTGAAAGCGAAAGGCTCGATGGCAGCGTCATGCTCTCGACCCATGGTGCCGAAGGCAGTTGCGGCGAAGGGGACTGCAAGGAAGGCGATTGCAAGGAAGGCGATTGCGGCGACGGCGGCTGCAACGCCGAAGACAGCAGCAAGTAAATTAGGAGTCAACAGTTCACCAGAGGCTCTGGCGACCCGGTATGGGAAGCCAGAGCCTTTGTCCGCTGATATATATGGCTGAGCAATCAACACTATCAAGCCTCCAAGTTGGCGTTGGTTTTAGAAGAGGCCTAGCGGAACTTCTCCTGGATGCACCGGTGGAGTGCTTTGACTTTGTCGAATTGGCTCCTGAAAATTATCTTGGATTTGGAGGCCAAAAGCATCGTCTGCTGGAGCGCGTGGCCGACCGTTGGCCCGTCCTCACTCATGGGCTCGCCTTATCGCTCGGAGGCAATGATCCATTTCCACACGACTATCTGGAAGAACTTGGCCAGTTCCTCCACGATTTGGAAACCCCTCATCATTCCGACCACCTCTGCATCTCGTCCGCAAATGGCAGCCACAGTCACGAACTCCTGCCTCTGCCTCTGACTCGAGACACGGCCCATCACACAGCGCGCCGCATCCGCGAAGTTTCCTCGGCGATCCAAAAGCCCTTCGCTGTGGAGCACATCTCAGCGTACGCGCGGTGGCCCGAAGATGAGCTCAGTGAGCCTGAGTTCATACGCCAAGTCGTCGAAGAATCCGACTGTGGACTACTGCTGGACCTCAACAACCTCTACGTCAATGCCTGCAACTTTGGCCTTGATGCCTCTGAAATGCTGGAGCAAATGCCTCTTGAAGCCACCGTCCAAATACATATGGCCGGGCATACGGTGCGGCACGATGGCCTACGAATCGACACGCACAGCGAAGACATCACTGATGAGGTTTATAGCCTGCTCAAGCAAGCTCTACCCCGAACAGGCCCGGTTCCGGTCTTATTGGAGCGAGACGACAACTTCCCAGCTCTTGAGGAATTACTTCGAGAGACCCACGAAATTCGCCAGATTGGAAACGAGGTCTTCCATGCCCGGTGAAGCCCTCGTCCGATATGCACTCGCCGCCAATCCCATCGAGAGCCCTCTCCCACGTGCCGATTTATACCGTAAATTTACTCGGCAAATTCAGAAAGACATTCTCGAGATCGCCTTTCCAAGGACAAAAAAAGTCTTGGGTGATCAGGCTTTCACACAACTATTTGAAAACTTTCTTGAACAAGGGGGTCCTTCGACTCTCCAATACCCAAGCGTCCCTGACGATTTCGCTAACTGGGCCTCAAACCTTTCTCATCCGTATGCCGACCTGATGGATTTTGAAAGGTCAAGCGTTCGTGCTGATCGGCACCCGGCACAAATCGATGAATTGACAGCGCCCAAGAACGACCAAAAAATGATGCTCAATCCAACTCTGCAGGTCTCTAGCTACAACCGCCCTGTGCACCAAATTACAGAGGATCAAGCTCCCCCAGCCACTGATGAGAAAAAACAATACATTTATTTGGTTTGGCGGAGACCCCTCACGGATGAAATCTCTCGACAGCGACTCGGGGGAACCCTTGCCCGCTCATTGGGTCTGCTCGCCGCCCATTCGTTGAATCGCTCAGAGTGGATCCAACTAGTCCTGGATTCAAACCCAGATTACGATCCTCACAAGCTGAAAGCCGCGCTACTTGAAAGTAGTCAAGATTTAATCGAGCGAGCCGCCATTCTGAGCGCTCCCTGAGCTTGGGTTCCTAGACCAAGAAAAGAGCTTTCTCGCGAACATTTCTTCAGCGATCATACTCAGCAAACTTTTTGAGAGACTCGTGTAGAAAAGCCTCATACGTTGGAGCCTCTAAATCAGAGAGCTTATTTAGACCGAGGGATTCAGAGGCCACGACAAAATCGTGAACAGGCTCCATAAAAAAAGGAATGGACAAGCGGCTCGTGCGCGAAAAAAGAACTCGATGGGGGGTCGCTGGAAAGACTCGATTTGTCATACGATGCATAGCGAGCCCCGTATTTACAACGAAAGTTCCTTGCTCATAAGGCACATCCACCCACCTTCTTTCACGATCTCTCACCTGCAATCCGCCCACAGAATCTTGATGAAGAATCGTCATGATTCCACTATCGACATGGGTTTCACAACCTAGCCAGGCACCGTCCTGATCTGAAATCTCGACCGGATCCACATTTTCCGGATAGAAATTAAAGCGCAGTGTCGAAAGGCCTCCAGGCCGAGGGAAGGCTTCAGCCACCCGAGTGGGATCTCCCCCCAGAGAACTCACCATGGCCTCCATCAAGCATCGACCCAGCTTAGAAAGGGCGTCGAAATAAAGAGAGATGACGGACCGCCAGTTCTCATCCAATTCTGCAGGGAATCGATTCAGTTCGTAGTACCGACGAGAAAGAAGCAAACGGTCGTTGACGCTCAGCCGTGGGTCCCCAATATCCAACCCCTCTTTCCCATTAGCTGAGCTTGGGAAATATCCACGATATGCGTTCGAACTCTCTTTATTCCACGACCTTGGCGCCCCCTGAAGCTTCACCTTGGGATCAAGTGCAAAAAACGAGCGCGCCGCTTTTCCCATGGCCTCCACCAAGTCGTGCTCCACCCCGTGCCCCGAGACCACCATGAATCCAATCTCGGAACAAGCAGATCGAATTTGGTCGAGAACAGGCTCAGCGGACTGGCTCTCAAGCCCCTCTTTCAAGATGGGCGAGATGTCAATCCTGGGGATGTATGGGCATGAGAAAGAATTCAAAAGGGCTCCTCATATAAACAGCGTTATCTGAATTCACTATAGTCCATCGTCTAGACGGAGAATAAAGCATGTACGTCCTCATTGGCATATTGATCGCCCTGACGGGTTGGTACGTTTTTGAAAAGAGAAAGCGTCCCACCCACCCAGTCGCTCCCGGCCTTAACCTAGACATATCCCTACCTCACGACCAAGAATGGGAAATCTACCAAAATCAGATCTCGCTTTGCTCTAAAAAGCTCCGAGTCTGTATGGAGGAATTAGGCCTGTCCTACCAGAGCCATCATGTGGAGCTCATCGAAACCGGTCGATATGAGAATTTGGGACGCGACTTTCTAAAAATTAATCCGAGCTTTACGGTCCCTGTCCTGGTTCATAACGGACACCCGGTTTACGAGTCCCACGAACAAATTGTCTATGCCGCTGAGCATTCGGGGCCTCGAGGAAAGGAACTCCTTGGCCGAACGCCGGAACTTCGCAACGAAGTGAGTCAATGGGTCGACAACGGCGCGCTCAAAGGAGATCCAATCAAAGGCAGCCACGAGCGCGCAGGAAATGCTGCGCCCGGATTAACTATGCCCATCTTTGCCTCAATGGTGGCCTATATCCCTTGGTGGAGAATCGCTGAAGGACTCCTCTTTCACGGTGACCGTAAGCGACCCCTTCTTTTCTCAGCTCTTAAAATGAGAGGTCTGCACCGAATCGCACCCCCTCTTCAAAAAATAATTCAAAGGTCTAGGCGAGATATGGACCTTCACCTAGACAAGCTCGAAGAAGCCCTATCCCATGGACGAGACTGGCTGACTGGAGACACATTCACCCTAGCCGATGTAAGCTGGATGGCCCTGCTTGAGCGCATCGATGAGGTCGACTGGTCAAATACTTTCTTTGGAGAAGGACGGCATCCCCTGGTTAAAGCGTACTGGGAACGCCTCAAGCTTCGACACAGTTACAAAACAGCCCTCAGCCATCGCGGTGCCATCCACACACGCGCTCTTGAAGACCTCAGGAAAGCCAAAGAGATTGCTCCTGAACTGCGTGAATCGCTGGAAGTCAGCTAGGAATTTAGTCGCCCTTCCTCACGCTCAAACCCTAAACGAGGGCGTGAGGAAACAGCACTCAATGAAGAAACTTCGACTGCTTTTCTTCCTGGCCTTGAGGCGAATACCAGATCGGGGACGTCCAAGCTCTCTCCTGAATAACAGGTGAGTAAAAACTCTCCTTCGACTCATCAAGGCAGCATTGACCATAGACCTCTCCGAAGGCCCCATCATCGTGCGCTTGTTGCGTAGCCCTCTCGGCCTGCTCTCCGCAGGAGTCTGAAAATGGATTAACGCCTGCTGCCTGACACTGCCAAGTACTCCAGCGGCAGCTGGGATTTTCAAGGACCCGTGCATAGTAAAAAGAAGGACTCTCGGCATCGAAAGATTTATCCTCCCAGACCACGCACAGATCGGCACTGCCCTTTCCTGTCGGTTCACAGGTTTCTTCGTCGACAGCGGCGCCATTCCCTGCATCGCCCACCACTTCGATCACTCTCTCTTGAGGACGCCCCTGATCGTCAAGCCAGCCTTTGATAATCTGAATACGCTGCAAGTCCACTCCCGGCCGACTGGACGAACCGACGTCTTTAAGAGCGGACACCATAAAGCGGGGCCCTCTTTCACTCGCCTCAATCGACGAACGCATCTGGCCTCCCATAGGTACCCCATGCTCATATCCATGCTCAATCCGATCAACGCGTTCGCAGGCATTTAAGGAGAGGTCAAAGCCTCCGAAAAACCGAACAATCGGGCGTGTCCCGCTTGTGGCGTAAGTCTCGCGTCGACGCATGGCCTCGAAGATCGAATCCCGTGAATTTTCTTCTGCAAAAACTACCGCCAACCCCCCTGGGTTGTCCTCAAAATGATCTTGCACATTACGAAATTCAGCATCTCTTCGACCGAGGTGACCCAAATAGGCATCTTCCTCAACTCCACCGGGAGTCGCACTGTGCGTATCGGTGCTTCCGATAAAACCCAGCCTAAAGGGATTTACCCCTGTCTTCCGATCAAGCGCGAGTCCATCCTTTAGGACATTTCGAACCATGTTTCGTCGACCAAAATCGTCAATCGAAACAGGGGCTCCCTCCGGCGCGCGCATAGCCCCAAAGACCACTCCAAGAGAGGATAAATTGTCGGTTCGGTTTTGCTCAAAAGTGCAAAGTTCATCCTCAGTGTCTAGGCCGCGCCCTAGAACACGATCAAACCGACACTCGCTGCTGGCTTTGTGCTGTATCAGTTCCATAATCGGTTCGAAAAAAATACGGTCGTTGGCCTCCGAAGGACTTGCTGGATCGGGGAACATCAACCCCCCCGATAAATTTGGATTGTGGGGAATCGCTAGAACGTCACACGTCTCAACTCCCTCCAAACAATCCTTCCGAAGACGTCGCCACAATTCGGGAACATTTTAAGACCCTGTCTCGTAAGTACTCACCGGTACACGTGGAACCGACTTATTTCGAAAAATCACATTGCGATGAAGGTTACGGAAGCCAGGCGCATCTGAATATTCATAGGCAACAAACGTTGTAAACTTACACTCGCTGCTCCGATCATAATGATCTTCAGCCGCCTGCTGAATATTTCCCCAAAACTCCAAAAGGCTCTTTTCACAGTCTGAACCGGGATAGCCGCAGACACTCACCCGCTCTCTCTTCTTTGACGCCTCGGCTGAGACGCCCGACTTCTGCCACCCATCCGCCGCTAAGAACTGAATGAAGATATTATCACTGCGCGTCATCATGCAAAGAGGTGAGAACCGACCAAAGGACCATTCGTCGTTGGTGCAAATGTTCATTTCACCCAAAAATTCGGCATGATCCGTTACAGCCGCAAAGTCTAGAGGCCTCCTCAGCTTCGCCCTCAATGTCGATTCACCGCCCGCGTTCGGGATAAAAATTTCGTCGCCCTTGGCGTACCTATACGCGTCCCATGGATCATTTCGTTGGCTCGAAATAAAGGAATCGAATGAATACCGCGTATGCACATGAAGATCCCCAAAGAAAGCACGTCGAGTTGGAGTTCGCTCAAGACACTCCTCGCGATTTTCCGTGACGTCAAAGCTCCATAGATGTACGGGGAATAGAATTATGAGAAAGGGGACCCACCTCAAAGCCAATCTGTTTTCTGAAAATAACTTCATCGCTTAAGCCTCTCTCAAAGACGCTCCAATTTTCAAAAGCATCCTAAGTCCCAATGCTTTCATCCGATTTCCTCTACCCGCTCAACGTAACCCAGCTGTGATCGAGCAAGCGATTAAAAAATTTATGTATACTTTGACATCACCTTCTCCGAGACGATCTAAACATGTTTGAAACACTCGTATTCAATCTGGAGTGAACGACAACCGCCTACAGGCCCGGCACTAGACCCGTTTGAAATTCAACCTCCTTAAGAGCTCTGACACTGTTTTCAGGTCGCTACAAAAAGGTTCCCGTCGAAAGATGGAACACAAATCCATTTCTCGAAATAACCAAAATCCATGGGTCCAGATTCTTCTAATCTCGGCCCTCTTGACCTCTTCAGCCCTTTTTCCGAAAGAGTCGTTCTCTGAATTAGAAAAGATCAAGCGTCCTAATCAATACCCCTCTCCCACCGTAAAACAACCTGGAGAGAGAGAACACTTCGACAACCAGCCCTGGCAAGAAAATACACTTGCAGGAGATTTGAACGGACTCAGAAGCAGCCTCGCCCATTGGGGCGTTCAAATCGAAGTCCAATACGTATCCATTCTCATGGGGAATACGCGCGGCGGATTCGACGCCGGTTTTGTGGGAGGGGGGCCCCTGGGCGTCACGCTGACCGTGGACACCGAGCATCTTTTCGGTTGGGAGGGGGGAACCCTCTTTGCTGATTGGGAATATTTCAATTGGTATAGCGATCGCTTCTCACCGGATAACAGCTTTGACCCAAGTGGTTCGTTCGTCGGTGTGAATACGAATTTTATTGATGCGCAGAAGGCCACCCTCAACCAACTAGCTCAACTGTATTACCAGCAATCTTTCTTCGACGATCAATTCACATTGGCCTTTGGAAAGATGGACGCCAACGTCCCTTTTCTCGCCGTCGAGGCGGCAGCAGCCTTTCAGAATAGCATCGCCATGTATACCCCAACGTTGAATGCTTTTATTCCAACCTACCCCAATGAGTCAACGGGAATCGTGGCCGCTATCGGAAACGAAGAACGGATCTCAGCTAAGATCGGCTGGTTCGATGGCACAAGTGCCGCCTATGATGCGGCAACCGGAATCACTGGGCCGAGCACAGGCTCGCGAGGTCCTGAAAGCTTTTTCGAAAATCAGGGAAATTGGTGGGTCGTGGCTCAGGTGGATTTCGCTTGGCGACTCAAGGACCATCTGCAAGGATCCATGGGGATCGGAGCATGGGTGCAGACAGGTCTCGTCGCTACGCAGGGCACCGACACAGAGGGCGTCAGCGATGTCCCAGGCTGGTATTTGCAGTGGCAACAAACTCTCTGGTCTCCGAGTCAAGAAATCAGTGAGGACGGCGGCGGCCTCGTTTACTTCGGCCAAATCGGTTGGAGCGATCCAGAAAAAAACCCTGTCCACTGGTCGCTCATGACCGGCTTCTCCGCGACAGGAATTATTCCCGGACGGATCGCGGACGCCGTCGGCCTGATGTTCGCGCACACGCAGTTCACCCAAAATACCGAGATCTATGAATCTATTCTGATCGATGGAACAACAGGACCCGGGGGCGGACACGAGACTTCACTGGAAGCGTTTTATATTTTTCAGTGGAAATCATGGGCTTACTTTCAGCCGGGGGTTATGTGGATCCATTCTCCGGGCGGCGGATCTCCAGCTGCGCTCAAAGACGATCTCCTGCTCTACTTACTGCTAGGAGTCGACTTCTGATCGGCCAGCCCATAAGACTCATCCACCCCTCCTGGCTTTCCCAGCCCTAGCCCCCTCAGCCGCGAATCCCATTCAGTGTAGAACCCATTCAAACTGAGGCGCAGAGCACCGAATGCGATTCCGGTCACGCCCCCCTACACTCATTGATTCATGCCATAAGGCATGGCATAACAGTCTAGAAGGAAGGCAAAGATGAACCGACCGCTCTTCGTAACAATCGTGGCTGGACTCGTCTTCATCGGAATGAATGCCATGGCGTACGAAAAAAGAGCCTACACTGTCTTAGAAAAAGAGCAGAATTTTGAGGTTCGAGACTACGCACCCGCTGTCGTGGCTGAAACCATTGTGAAAGGCAATTTTAAGGATGTGGGGAGCAAGGGATTTCGGATTCTGTTCGATTACATCTCTGGCGAGAATGAAAAGAAAGAATCGATTTCCATGACAGCCCCCGTTACCCAGGAATCCACCCAAAAAGAAGAAGGCGAAAGAATTGCCATGACGGCGCCGGTCACACAGGAGGCGACGAGTGCCGGGTATCGAATTACGTTCATGATGCCCTCTGATCTAACCCTCAAAACACTTCCCACCCCCCTCGACCCTCGAATTCAACTGCGTCAGGAACCAAGTCAACGCTATGCGGCGATTCAGTACTCCGGTTTTTGGAGTCAGAAAAACTACGATCGGCACCTGAGCGAACTTCAAGCTTGGATGAAAAAAAAGTCGCTCTCTCCCACCGGAGAGGCCGTCTGGGCTCGCTATGACGCCCCCTTTATGCCCTGGTTTTGGAGGACCAATGAAATTCTCATTCCCATCCAGGGCTAGGGGAAAAACGGGCCTAAATTTGATCGGAGTAGACTTATCCTGTGAGACGACAGACCGTCTAGAATATTTCTCATATGAGAAACATTCCCTCTTCAAGCTCGGCCAGTTCTTTTCGGCTCGGAAGTCTGAAAGGCTCCGTTATTCTATGGGAGGACGGGCGGAGCGCGAGATCAGCGCCGTGAGTCCAATGGCGTAAGGAAATCGAACTTGGCGCAGATGCGGCGTTACCCATACTTGGTCCTCATCTTACTGCTCAGCGTGGTCTGCATGAGAGACTTTCCTGTCGATGCCGCAACACCCGGCGACGTCTCGGGACCAGAGGCTCTTTCGTCGCATTTTCTCACGGAACCTTCGGAGGCCCAACCCGAAAAAATTGGTCTCGAATACCTTCACGGACAAGCGGGGTCCATGGGCCTCTCTGTGTCTGATCTTGAAGAACTTCAGGTCACCGATCAGCATCAAAGTTCTCAAACCGGCGCCACCCACATTTATATGAGGCAACACCTTGGGGGCATCGAGATTGAAGGCGCTGACATCAGCCTCACTCTCGACCGAAACGGTCGGCTCGCAACGACAAAAGACCGTCTGCATCGGGGACTCACTCAGAAACGAAGCTCTGTCACACCCCGACTCTCGGGTGGAGAAGCGATCTTGGCCGCCGCCGAACACATCGGCTTTACCGTCACAGGCCCGCTCACCCAAATCAGTGCCACCGTGGATTCGCCCAAGCAAGAATCTGTGTATGCGCCAGCCGGAATTTCCCGAGATGATATTCCTCTCAAACTCGCCTACGTGATTAAGGATGGGCAACCTAGGCTTTGCTGGAACCTTGTCATCCGCACGCCCGACGGCGCTCACTGGTGGGACCTTTATGTCGAAGCGAACACGGGAGCCGTTCTCAAACAATCCGATTGGATCGCTCAAGAAAATTACCGCGCGTACCCACTGCCTTTACTTGGGCCCGGAGAGGGTCAGAGATCGCTCCTCATAGACCCCGCAGACGCTCAGGCCTCGCCGTTCGGATGGCACGGTGCCCTTTCGAATACTCCCCCGCCTTATACCGACACTCGGGGCAATAACGTCTTCGCCCAAGAAGATACAGATGCGGATGATACGGGAGGGATACGCCCGGACGGAGGAGCCACGCTTGATTTCGATTTCCCACTCGATCTGAACCTTCAACCTTCAGGGAACCTTGACGCTTCAATCACAAACCTCTTCTATCTCACCAATGTCATCCACGACATTCTCTATCAATACGGATTCGATGAGGCCTCAGGGAATTTTCAACAAAACAACTATGGCCGCGGCGGCCAAGGCAGTGACGCCGTTGTCGCGGATACACTCGATGGAGCCTCGATCAACAACGCACAGTTCGGCACCCCTCCGGACGGATTTGCTCCTCGAATGGAAATGTTCCGTTGGACACTTGGTTCTTCACCTAGTCTGATTGTGACTTCACCGCCCTCGGTGGCCGGAAGCTATCCAGCCGGAGGCGCTTTATTCGGAGGAACCACGACCGGCCTCTCTGGAATCCTGATTCCAGCTTTAGATGCCGCTGACGTCCCAGGGCCATCGAATACAGATGCCTGCTCGCCGCTCAGCAATCCCGGCCAAGTGTCTGGGAATATCGCGCTCATCGACAGAGGAACATGCACATTTGTCACCAAAGTGGGGCATGCTCAAGATGCAGGGGCCATTGGCGTTATCATCTCGAACAACGCTGACGACTCAGTGATCACCATGTCCGGAACAGATCCGACTCTCCTCATTCCCGCGCTCTTCATTGGCCAAAGCGACGGCGCTACACTCGCCGCGGAAACCGCCTCTGGGGTGAACGTCAACCTTGTGACCGCGCGGCATCTCGACTCCTCACTGGATGCCTCCATCATCATTCACGAGTACGCGCATGGGCTTACGAACCGACTGACCGGCGGCCCCGGGAACACAAGTTGTCTCTCTTCTCCGCAAAGCTCTGGAATGGGCGAAGGCTGGAGCGACTGGCTCGCCCTGGTCATGACAGCCATGGCCAGTGATCTGGCGAGTGACTCCAGGGGAATTGCCACCTATCTCGTGGGCCAACCCCCCGACTCAAGGGGAATTCGAAATAGGCCCTACAACACCGACATGTCCGTAAATTCATTCACTTTTAACGACATAAAAACGCTCAATCAACCTCACGGCGTCGGTGAGGTTTGGGCCTCCTCACTCTGGGAGGTTTATTGGAATTACGTGACAGCCTACGGGTTCGATCCCGACCTCTACACTGGAACGGCCGGGAACAACCTTGCCCTTCAACTCGTCATCGATGGTCTCAAAATACAACCCTGCTCACCTTCGTTCACGGACGGGCGTGACGCTCTTTTGACTGCAGATGCTCTCTCATCGGGCGGAGCCAATCAATGTCTCATCTGGAATGCGTTTGCGAAACGCGGGATCGGCCTCAGTGCGACGGACGGAGATGGATCTAATGTGAATGGCGTCACAGAAGCGTTCGACCTCCCTGTCACGTGCGTGCCCGAGCCTGAAGGGGCCGTGCTCCTCGTCTCGGGCTGCGCGCTCCTTTCTCTCCTCGCAAGGCGGCGAAACAAAAACGCTCTACGAACTTGAGCGTAAAAAAGTCAGAACGGCAGGGCAACACAGGAACGAGTACTCTCCGTCCATCGGTCTTACGAATCAAAGGAGTATCCGTGTCTGACGCTAAACTGTATTCGGCCGCATGCGAGCGCAATCAAGATCCCATCCTCCATATCCTGCAGCGCGTTTTCCCGAAAAAAGGGCGAGTCGTGGAAATCGCAGCCGGAACCGGAATGCATTCCGTTTATTTCTCAAAGAATCTTCCGGGCCTCGAGTGGTTTCCGACAGATCCCGACTCTGAAGCACGAGGAAGCATCGACGCATGGCGATTGGACGAGAATATTCCGAACCTTCATAGCGCCCAATCTCTAGATACCTGCGAAGACTTTTCCTGGATTGGAAAGGCGGATGCCATCCTCTGCGCCAACATGATTCATATTTCACCCTGGGCGTCCACAGAAGGACTCTTTCGAGGCGCCTCTGAGATTCTTACCCATGCTGGCGTGCTTCTGACCTATGGACCCTATTTTTTTCCAGGGACCCCACCCGAGCCCAGTAACTTAGATTTCGACGCCTCTTTGCGATCCAGAAATCCTAAATGGGGCATTCGTTCTATTGAAAAGGTCTCTGAAGTTGCAAAAAAACAGAGTCTTGTTTTGAGCGAGACGGTTCCTATGCCTGCGAACAATCACGCCCTCATCTGGACCCGCATCTGACCCAGCCTTCCACACGATAAAGAAAGAGCTTCAGAAAAAGCCCTTTACGCTGATCAAAACTTTGACCTCCACCTGTTCGATTTCTCTCAGGCCAAAGCTATAATCCAGCCGAGTCCAGACTTGAACGGGTTGAGTCTGACTACACCCTTCGGGAGCTTGACGTTGAAGTTCGTAATCCGCGACGACGATACCTGCGGCTTGACCCGTCCTCAAGAACTTGAGTATTCATACTCAAAGCTATGGGACAAAAGCCCTGTCTGTCTTTCGGTCACACCTTTTCGAATCCCAAAAACCGGTGAACGGTCCATAGGCGAACTTGAAGAAAGAAGAGAAACATTGGACCCGGTCCCGCTTGGAGAAAACCGAGATCTTGTCGATTTTCTAAAACGAGGCATCCAAGCGAATCGAATTCATGTGGCCTTACACGGATACCACCACAATCGACCCAACGGACTCCCGGAGTATGTAGGGGGTGACGATCTCACTCGAAAGACGCTTCACGGCAAAGAGTACCTAGAGTCCCTCCTCAATTGCCGGATCAGCACTTTTGTTCCGCCTAACAACAAGCTCTCCAAAGACGGCTACGCAGCCATCATCAAGGCGGGCCTGAATGTCTGCAACCGACAGAACTACAGTCGCATGAATCTTCGTTCCTTGGCGCCAGGCGACCTTTTAGAACTCGGAGTAACCCTGAGCTACAGCCTTCGAAATCGGATGGGACGCAACGATGAATTCGAAGTCAGAGCGTACCCGCGATACAAGCAAGCCTCATACTTCACCGCAGGACCCACGATCCGACTTAATGACCTACAAGAGTCTCTCCGAGCTTGCTCACAAAGCAACGGAACCTTCATTATCGCTACGCACTACCATGCCTTTGATCGTCTGATGAAAAGCGGTGAGACCGTGGGAGACGCAATCCATACACTGGTTGAAGAAGCCCAAAGCCATCCTCATACAGAATTCGTGAGTTACGACGCTCTGTGGTAGCCCACGGTAGATAGAGCTGGCCCCGCCACCGAGAGCCGATCGATCCATCATGCTTCTCACTCTAGAATGACCAGAGGTCGTGATAAGGTTTCCTGAGTGCTTGCCCTTACCCTACGGCGATAAACGCTGAAGCTGTCCCTCTCTTTATTCGCGTAGAAAATCAGCCAATTTGATAACTCTCGATTCGAGACCCGGGTGATCTTCAGCCCCAATCCAACGCCAGCACATCGTACCCTCTTTATGACCTGCGGTTTCAATCCAGTTTTTGTGACCTGGGTCGGCATGCGAGATCACCACACGAACACTTCCGTCTTCGTTGTAATGAGCCGTATGCTTATTCACATGAATTTGGTGATAGCGATAATCCAAGGACTCCATCCACCAATTATCCAACTGAAAATTCCAAGTTTGACACTCTGGAATCACCTTCGCGTCGATCACCAGCGCTTCGTCTTCGGCCAGCGCCCAAGCGCTATGAAAATAAAAAATATTAGGGTCTCCACCGATCAGCTGGCAGTAGGCTTGATCGGCCGGCGGCAATGTATTCAAATTCGGCAGAAAACTTTCCGACCAATTCTCAAAGAGCTTCGCAGTACGGCCTACGAACGTCACAGCCCCTTGCAATCCTCGATCAAGTGCCTCCGGGCTGAGCGGCTGAGGCCGCTCTTCTT